>Ga0163153_10000335_pt1 | contig 84131 bp, 69 predicted proteins | sample OliLakLV19MP6IB1_FD_148629 | JGI IMG/M metagenome (GOLD analysis project Ga0163153, IMG submission 148629) | Freshwater microbial mat bacterial communities from Lake Vanda, McMurdo Dry Valleys, Antarctica - Oligotrophic Lake LV.19.MP6.IB-1 | ecosystem: Environmental > Aquatic > Freshwater >...
GTCGTAGGGGCCGCACGTCGTAGGGGCCGCATGTCGTAGGGGCCGCACGTCGTAGGGGCCGCATGTCGTAGGGGCCGCACGTCGTAGGGGCCGCATGTCGTAGGGGCCGCATGTCGTAGGGGCCGCACGTCGTAGGGGCCGCACGTCGTAGGGGCCGCATGTCGTAGGGGCCGCACGTCGTAGGGGCCGCATGCATGCGGCCCCTACCGGTGCGGCCCACAACGACCGGCCCTACACCAATTGCCGCGCCCCCAATTGCAGCCCCGCCTCGAGCGCCCGCTGGTTGAGCCGGAGCAGCTCCGGCTTCATCCGGCCGCGGATCGCCATCTGCAGCGCCGCCGGTGATACGATCCCGGTGAGCCCAGCCAGCGCGCCGACCGCCACGACGTTCACCCCCAGCTCGCCGCCCGCCTCGATGGCGGCCTGGATCAACGGCAGCACGATGTCACCCTCCCGCCGTGTGTTGCCGATGAGCGCCCGCTCATCCACGATCCGGAGGCCCCCAGGACGGAGGTCGGTGCATTTTCTCATGGCTTCAGGTGAGAGGCAGACCACCGCGTCCGGCAGCTCGACTTCGGGGAAGGCGATCTCCTGGGTGGAGAGCACCACCTCCGACTTGCACGCGCCGCCCCGCGCCTCGGGGCCGTAGCTCTGCGTGTGCACCACCTGCCGCCCTTCGGCGCCGGCGGCATCCGCCAGCAGCACGCCGGCCAGAATCACCCCCTGCCCTCCCTCACCGGAGAACCGCACCTCGTACGGATCGCGCGGCAGTGGCTGCGCTGAGGCGGCGATCGGTGCTTCCTCCCCCGGCCCTTCCACGCTCCCCGCCGCCCTGGCCCGATCGCACAGCTCGGCGTAGCGCCGGGTGTACTCCGGCCGTACCTCCTGCCGGAACCGCCCCACCGCCAGCTTCCCTGCCACCTGCTCGCGGGTCATCGGGTCCACCGGGAAGGTGAGGTCGCGCTCGTAATCCACCATCGTGGCGGGATCGCCCAGGTGGTTGAGCCGGCCATAGTAGGTGGGGCACTGGGTGAGCACCTCCACCACCGCGAAGCCGGGATGGGCGATCGCCTCCGCGATGTACTGCGGCAGCTCTTCGAAATCGAACGTCGTGGTGCGGGCGACATACGTGGCACCGGCGGCGCGAGCCAGCTCGGAGATGTCGAATGGCGGCTCGATGCTGCCCAGCGGCGAGGTGGTGGAGCGCATGCCGGCGGGAGTTGTCGGCGCCTGCTGCCCGCCGGTCATGCCGTAAGTGCCGTTGTTATAGATGACGGCGGTGAGGTCGAGATTCCGGCGGCAGGCGTGGATGAAGTGATTGCCGCCGATCGCCGCCGCGTCGCCGTCGCCCATCGTGACCAGCACCGTGAGCCCGGGCTGGGCGGTCTTGAGCCCGGTCGCAAAGGCGAGCGCGCGACCATGCGTCGTGTGCATCGAACTGGTGTTGAGATAGAACGGCGAGCGGCCGGCGCAGCCGATGCCACCGACGCAGACCACCTGGTCGAGATTCCGGTGCAGCCGGTCGAGCGCCGTTGCGATGCCGCGCAGCACATTGCCATGACCGCAGCCGGGACACCAGACACCGGGCATCATCTCCTCGCGGAGGTACTTCCGCAGGTCCTCCCCCATGCGTGGCATGCTACACCTCCACCAGCGCGGGATCGATCGGATTTTCCAGCGCCACCGGCATCCGTCCCAGCGCCTGTCGGATGGTGCCGGCCATCTGCTCCGGCGGGAAGATCAGCCCGTCCACCCGGTTGAGCGCCACCACCGGTGTGCGCCCCTCGACGGTAGCGCGGATGGCGAGCACCAGTTGTCCCAGGTTGAGCTCCGGCACCAGCAGGAGCCGGGTCCGCGCGGCCAGGGCCAGGATGGCGCGTTCAGGGAGCGGCCAGAGGGTTTCGAGCTCCAGCAGCCCGGCCCGGATCCCTTCAGCGCGGAGCAGCGCCACCGCACCCCGCGCCGGACGCGCGCTGATCCCATAGGCGATGATGCCGACCTCGGCATCCTCGAGCTGGAACGGCCGGGTGCGGAGGATTACGTCGCTCCCGGCATCGATCCGGTCGATGGCATGGTACAGCATCCGTTCGGCATTGGCGCCGTCGGTCGCGCGGGGCAGCCCCGACTCGGCATGCGCGAGGCCGGTCACCACGATCGGCTTGCCGGCGCCGAGCGGCATGAACTCGGCGCCACCGAAGGGGAGAAAGCCCGCCAGCTCCACGGGACGCTTCCGGGTCACAACCGGAAGGTCGGGAAACTCGACCCCTTCCCGCATGTGCGACACCACGGCGTCGAGCAGCAGCACCACCGGCACCCGGAACTGTTCGCTGATGTTGAAGGCGGCCACGGTCACCTCGTACACATTGCGCACCGATGAAGCAGTGAGCGTCACGCCGGGGCGGTCGCCATGACTGCCCCAGCGCGCCTGCATCACGTCGCCCTGCGACGGCAGCGTCGGCAGTCCGGTGCTTGGCCCCATCCGCTGACTGTCCACCACCACGCAGGGCGTATCGGTCATCGCGGCGTAGCCCAGGTTCTCCTGCATCAGTGAGAAGCCCGGGCCGGAGGTGGCGGTCATCGCCTTGGAGCCGGCCCAGGCGGCGCCGATCACCGCGGCGAGCGCGGCGATCTCGTCCTCCATCTGCACGAAAACGCCACGCCGCGGCGGCAGCAGCCGGGCCATATGCTCCATGATCTCGGTGGCGGGGGTGATGGGATAGCCCGCGTAGAAGTTGCAGCCGGCGTGGAGCGCGCCGAGTGCGCAGGCCTCGTTGCCCTGGATCAGCCGCATGTCATCCCTCCGGGATCGTGGGTCGGGCTGGCCCAGTATGGCGCGGGCCGTTCGAGCGCGATGGCAAAGTCGGGGCAGCGGACCGCGCAGATCCCGCAGAAGACGCAACGATCAATCTCGGTCACGACGGCGACAGCTTCCGGATCGAGCACCAGGATCTTCTCCGGGCAGTCGGCCACGCAGATGCGGCAGCCCTTGCAGTAGTTGCGGTGGATCAGCAGGGACATGTTGCCCTGGGAGTAGCGCACCGTGCCGGGCTTCATGAGACGGCCTGTGGTCCGGATTCGTCCACCTCCTCGCCGGCATCCACCATCCGCAGATAGGCATCGATGCCGAACGCCGCGATCTTCGCGGCGCGGACCGCGGCGACTACCGTGCCGCCGCCGTTCAGCACGTCGCCCCCGGCGAAGTACCGCGGGTTGCTCGTCTGGCCGGTGGCGGGGTCCACGACAGGGCGGCCGTTGCGCAGTTCGAGCCCTTCGATCCACTGCAGGAACTCCAGCCGCGGCTCCTGCCCGACGGCGCGGATCACGGTATCCACCTGCAGCACGAATTCGGAGCCGGGTTGGGCCACCGGGCGGGCCCGGCCGGAGGCGTCGGGCTCGCCCAGCCGCATCCGCTGGCAGATCACGCCGGTCACATGGCCGTCACCGGTAAAGGCGACGGGATTGGTCAGCCACTCGAAGTGGACCCCTTCGGCGCGGGCGCCTTCGACTTCAAAGTGGAAGGCGGGCATCTCCGCTTCGGTCCGACGGTAGAGCAGCCGCACATCCTCGGCGCCCAGCCGGACCGCTTCGCGGGCGACATCCATCGCGGTGTTGCCGCCTCCGATCACGGCGACGCGCCGACCGATCTCGGTCAGGTGCTGGCATTTGATCGCCTCGATGAAATCGAGCGAGTTCCACACCCCGGGCAGCGTGTCGCCCGGATACGGCTGGGCGATATCCCGGCCCATCCCGACGCCGAGGAAGACGGCGTCGGCTTCGCTTTCGATGCGGGCGAGCGCGTCAGGCGAATCCACCGGCTTGCCGACGTAGAGCTCGACGCCGAGGGCGAGGATGCAGCGAACCTCATCCTCGAGCGGTTCGGTGTCGAGCCGGTAGGGGGCGATCGCGTAGCGGACCAGCCCGCCGGTGTCGGGGCGGGCCTCGTAGATCCGCACCTGGTGGCCCAGGATGGCGAGCTCGCCGGCGCAGACCAGGCCGGCCGGTCCGCCGCCGATCACCGTCACGCGCTTCCCCGTGGCGGGGGCGGGAGTCCGGAAGGAGGCCAGCGGATTCCGGAGCGCCATGTCGGCGGCGTAGCGCTGCAGCCGTCCGATCTCGATCGGGCGACGGCCCTGCCGGGTCAGGACGCAGGCGCCTTCGCACAGCTCCTCGGTGGGGCAGACCCGGGCGCAGCTCGCGCCCAGCAGATTGGAGCGGAAGATCAGGGCGGCGGCGCCTTCCCAGTCGTCGTGCGCGATCGCGTCGATGAAGTGGGGCACATCGACCAGCGCGGGGCAGGCGGCGGCGCAGGGAGCGGGGGCACCGGGACCGCCGCAGACCAGGCAGCGGTCGGCCTCGAGCAGGGCCTGGTTGTCATCGAGAGGCGGGTGCAGCTCGGCAAAGAGCGGTGCCGCCTTGGGTGGCACCAGGCCGTGAGGCAGTGAGTCCGGATGAGCGAGAGACATGGGGCTACTCGCGAGTGAGTGGGCGTGAGGAGTGCTACGCCGATGTCACCCGGACCGGAGCCCCGATCCTCGAATGCACTGGCCGGGGCGGAATCCGGCCGGGAGCGAACCCAGCCCGAACCCCGAGAGGATCGGGCGGTGATGTAGGATGCAGAGTGATATGTGAAGCGGGGGTGAAAGTGGGAGGAGGAGAGTCGGGGCCGCATGTCGTAGGGGCCGCATATATGCGGCCCCCACATGCGGCCCCGACACGTGCGGCCCCTACCGATGCGGCCCGGAAATGAACGCGGTCCGGCACAGGTTCGGACGCCTCGCCTGGTTCGCCATTGCAGTCCGTCAGCATGAGTAATCGCTCCGCTGCAATGGTGGGTTGCTCGGTCCCGCATGGAACGGCCACAACGGCGGAAGCCACCCGCTCGAGTCGGGGCGTGTTCCCGCTCCATTCCCGCATGGTTCAGCCTCTCCTCACGCTCGGGCGCCCATACTTAGCCGCTTTCCCTTGAACGAGATTCGCAACGGTGTCTATCTGCGGCTCTTCGTCGGCTGGGACCCACTTGATGCCGGCGGCAGCAGTGCCACACAGTTCAACGCCGGGGGCGGAGTGGGCATCAAGACCGGCAGGGGCGGAGTCGTTGGCCGTTTCGAGGCGGGGTATGCCCATGCCTTCAAGAACAACAACTTTGCCGCGAGCGATGATGTCGTGCTCCTGCTGGAAATCTCGCTGTTCACCAAGTAGCCGGTGCAGGGAGATGGCATGATCGTTCCGTCGCCTGCGGAATGACGCCGAGGACAGAGGCCCCGCAACGCATGCTGTTGCGGGGCCTTTCTTTGGGGGCGAAGAAGCGGCGGGGACCCTCCGATGTGAACTGGCCCTATTCCGGGGGAAAGGTCAGCGGGATTCGACGCGTCCGGCCCGCCAGGGCCGGCCCCGCCACAAGGCGGCGAGCGGAGCGAGGACCGCCGCAGGCGGCCGGAGCTCAACCCGCGACCCCCTGACGCGAAGCGGACCGAGGCGGCGGAGCCGCCGCAGGTCAACACCATGCAATGATTGCTTCGGTCCCCCCTCGCAATGACACGTTCCTCCCCGTGCGGCGGACGTCCCCGCCCGCCACACCCGACTCGGAATACTGCCTTGGAGCCTTCTCCTCGTCCTGCAGAGGCCCGAGCCACTTTCTCGTTCTCCCCGCCACAGCCCTTGCAGCGCCACCCCCACACTCGTGGCGCTCGTCAGTACAGGTATGCGGCCTGATGCGCAGCGCTGACGACGCGATGTACACTCCTGACGATGGAGTGCGAAGTTCTGATGGCGGGATGCAGAGTCCCGACGACGGACCGCACAGTCCCGTTAGCGGACCGCACAGTCATGACGACGCGGCGCACAGTCCTGACGACGGACCGCACAGTCCTGACCGCGGATCGCATAGTCCTGACCGTCGTTCCACCACCGCTCCAGTCCAGGGGCGCCGCAAGTGGTTGTGCAATGTGACGCCGCCCCGCTCAGGCGAGTCTCTTCTACGGATATATTCTTCTTCACGACCGACCGCGTCCCGCTCCCTGGCCGAGCCTCCATGAAATCCACCACCCTGCTCGCCCTGGCCCTCCTGCTCGGCTGCGCCGGCGCCTCGACCAAAACCGCGGCGTCGCGTACCGGTGGCTTTCGCTATGTCGGTCGGAGTCAGGCCGGTGAACCGGTCCTGACCGGACGCATCGAGCTCGCCTTTCCCGATGACTCCACCGTGACCGGCTCGTGGGCCATTAACTGGATCCCCGGCGCCGACACCACCCTGGAAGTGGGTCCCCAGGTCGGCAGCGGCACACTGGTCGGCCGCCGGATGGGCGACTCGCTGCTGATTGAGATGAACCCGAGCTGGGCCGACAACAATGTCGCCCTGAAGGCGTTCCCTACCGCCGACGGATATGCCGGCTCCTGGTCCTGGACAGCGTTCACCGGACCGCGCTCCGGAGGATCGTTCACGATCGGCCACAAGTAGGATCGCACCAACCGGCTAACGCCTGATCCCGGCTCGCCCCTGCCGGGCAGCCGTTCTGGACCGGCGGGAATGTCCGTCGCTACCCCTCGACCGCCACCGCCGGCACCTCCTCCTGTACCCCCCGCCGGTAGGCCCCCGGGCTCACCTCGGTCACCTTCCGGAACACGCGCGACAACGACGCCGCCGACTCATACCCCACCAGCTCCGCGATTCTGTCCAGCGACAGCTTCGACTCGGTCAGCAGCCGCTTGGCCAGCTGTACCCGCCAGACAGTCAGGTACCGCAGCGGCGTCTCGCCCACCACCGAGCGGAACTGCTCGGCAAAGGCGCTCCGCCCCATTGCCGCCCGCCGGCTCAGCGAATCGAGGGTCCACGGCGCGGAGGGATCTTCGTGAATGGCCGCGAGCGCGGCGGCGAGCCGGGTATCGCGGAGCGCCACGAGCAGCCCCCAATCCGATTCCGCCCGGTCGGCCCACAACCGCACCGCCTGGAAGAAGAGCACCTCCGACAGCCGGCGAATCACCGCCTCATGTCCCGGCCGGGCCAGCTGTGCTTCACGGGTGATGAAACGGAAGGCGTCCTCCAGCGGCGAACCGCGTACCTCGCGCTCCCACAGTACCGTCAGCGCCGAGGGAAGCTGGGCCAGCAGCGGATGATCCAGCCCCTCATCGAACTCGAAGTGCCCACAGAGCAGCCGGGTCGGCGCGCCGCCGTCCGCCCCACCGTAGACCAGCGTCCCCCGCCCGGTGAACCCCGACGCCTTTACCACCTCGTCCACGCTCAGCACCGGCGATTCCGTCGAACAGGCCAGCACATGCTCGGCCCCATGCGGGATCAGGATCAAATCGCCGGTCTCGAGATGGACCGGCTCCTCCCGCCCCGTCACCCAGACCATGCAGCTGCCCCGAACCACCAGGTGGAACCGGGCCACCCGCCGGTAGGCCGGCACCCGGATCCCCCAGGGGCGGGTCAGCTCAGTGGAGAAGTAGATCGTGCCCCTGAGCCGGAGCGTATCGAGAATATCGCTGAGGACGTCCATTGTGAGACAATAGCCGTTATATCTACCGCTGGCAAATAGTGCGGACGATTGGACATGAATTATGGACTTTTTACACTGGTTCGTTCGCATGCCACGGACTATTCTCTTGGCTGCGAAACCGGAATCCGCCGGTCCCGCTCCATGGTTTAACGCCTGTCTGGAGTCCCCCATGTTCGCGTCCCGTCTTCTGCTCGTCAGTGCTTTGGTCTTTGCCCCTGCGACCTCGCTACACGCCCAGGGCAGCCTTAACGACCTCGAGATGGCCCACGCGGCCGTCACCGCCAGCAACATCGATATCGCCTACGCCCATCTGGCGCTGGCGCTCTCCAGCGACCCCGCGGTGCGCGACTTCGCCGAGACCATGATCCGCGACCACTCGGCGGTGAACAGTCAGATCTTCGCGCTGGCCAAGAAGCTCAACGTCCAGGCCCAGGACAACGCCTTCAGCCGCCAGCTCCTCACCGACGCGACCCGCATCAAGGGTGAGCTTAGTCGCCTGAGCGGGACGGCGTTCGACCAGGCCTACCTGCGGAATGAGCTGGCCTACCACAAGGCCGTGAACGGCATCGTGGCCAATACCTTCATTCCCGCCATCAAGAACGCCGAAGTCAAGGCCGCCTTCCAGGGCGCGCTCGTCATCTTCCGGGGTCACGAGCAGCATGTGCAGCAATTGGTCACCCGGGCCGGGCTGTGAGTAGTCGGCGCATCTGGTACGCGCTCGGCTGGCTGGCCGTCCTCGCCCACGCGGGGACGGCCTGTGGCGCCGCGTCGCGGGCACAGCGGTACGAGGTGGACATCCGGAATCTGAATTTCGTGCCGGATACGCTTGTCGTCGCCAAGGGCGATACGGTGGCGTGGACCAATCACGACATCGTGCCGCACACCGTCACGGCGGACAGGGAGTGGGACTCAGGGGCGGTCCCCAATGGCGGTACATTCACCTGGGTGGCCACGCGCGCCGGAGCGTTACGCTACCGCTGCGCCTACCATCCGACGATGGTCGCTTCAGTCACGATCCGATAAGAGGGTAGGGGCGGGCTGCTTGCCCCGAGCAGAGCGAGAGGTCCCCGCCCGCCTGAGCTTGGCGCGAACCCGGGTAGGGGCGGGCGTCCCCGGCCGCCCGAGCTGTGCAGAGCTTCCCGGAGCAACTCATCACACCACGATCACTGACTGGGAGCAATCGGATGGCTCGCACGTCGCTCAAGGCCCTGCTGCCCCAGGTGCTCGGCTGCACCCTCTGCACGCCGTCACTGCCACTGGGGCCAAGGCCAGTGCTCCAGATCCACACAAGTGCCAGGATCCTCATTGCCGGTCAGGCGCCGGGGCGCCGAGTCCATGAGTCAGGCGTTCCGTTCGATGATGTCAGCGGCGACCGGCTCCGCGACTGGCTGGGCGTCGATCGTGAGGCGTTCTACAATCCCCGCAACTTCGCCATCCTGCCGATGGGATTCTGTTATCCGGGCACGGGCAAGAGCGGTGATTTGCCGCCGCGCCCCGAATGCGCTCCCGCCTGGCGTGAGGCGCTGCTCTCCACCCTGAAGCAGGTAGAGCTCACCCTGGTGCTGGGTCAGTACGCCCAGGCGTATCACCTCGGCGCCGACGCCGGCTCAGTGACCGAACTGGTGCAGGACTGGAAACGCTATTGGCCCTCGCGTCTTCCCCTGCCCCATCCCAGCCCGCGCAACCAGCTCTGGGTGAGCCGCAATCCCTGGTTTGCCAAAGAAGTGCTGCCGGCGCTCCGCCGGAGAGTCCGCGCGTTGCTCTAAGCCGCCAGGGTGGGCAGGGGCCCTCCCCCTCACCGCACCAGCTTCACCGTGTCGCCCACCCGCACCAGACCCGGTCGAGTGACTTCCGCATTGAGCGCGAGACGTCCACCAAAGCGTCGGCCGATATCGCGCAGTACCTCGGGATCGCGAACCAGCGTGTCGGGATCCACCGTGGTCATCGGGCAGCGGCCGCGCAGGGAATCCAGTCGCACGACGGTCGTGCCGATGTGCAGCTCGGCGCCCTCCCACGACACCTCATCCATCCCCTCGACACCACCAATCAGGATATTGGGGCGGAGCCGGCGGATATCGCGACCAAACTCGGCCACCGCGCCATCGGTCGCGACCAGCAGCGGCAGGATGTCGAATCGTTCGGGGCCGTCGTAGGCGGCAAGCCAGGCATCCTCGCCCGCCGCCGCCTTGACCAGCGCGAGCACCGCCTCGCTCTCCCACGGCATTCCATTCACCAGCGGCTGGCCCTCGGGCCCGAGCGTCCCCTTGAGCCCGAGCAGCCGGTGCTGCCGCCGGGAAGTGCGCACCCCCTCCGGCCCGCGGACGTACACCGTCCGGTCGCCCACAATGCCGTCTGAGGTGAGTTCGGCCTCCTGCAGCGGCTCCCCGGCCATCGTCTTCACCGGGTAGCGCCACAGTCCATCAATACGCAGCGTCATCGACCGGCCTCAGGGCACAGTCGTGGCGGCCGCGGGTGAGAACAGGCGCCGCTCGTCCGCACGAATCGCGGCATCGTTGATACTGGCGAACCGCCGGGCCATCAATCCCTCGTCGTCGAACTCCCACATCTCGTTGCCGTAGGAGCGGTACCATTGCCCGGCGGCGTCGTGCCATTCGTATTCGAACCGCACCGCGATGCGATTCCCGGTGAAGCTCCACAGCTCCTTCTTCAGCCGATAGTCCTGCTCCTTCTCCCACTTCTTCGCGAGAAAGGCGCGAATCGCCGGCCGCCCCTTGAGGAACTCCGAGCGGTTCCTCCACTCGGAGTCTTCCGTGTACGCCTTGGCCACCCGCTCCGGGTCGCGGCTGTTCCAGCCATCTTCGGCGGCCTGCACCTTGGCCGTCGCACTTTCCAGCGTGAACGGTGGACAGATCGGGCTGCTCATCTGGACTCCATTGTAATTGTGGCGGTGCCGCGGCGTGACCACTGCCTGGCACAGCGCCCTTACCCCGTGTGCTGGGACGGTATCCCGCTGGTCCGAAAGGCCAGCCAATAGAACAAAGCGGTGAACGTCAGGTACAGCGCCAGCAGCACAGCACCTGGCAGCGCGATTCCGTTCGACAGCATGTACTTGCCCAGCACCAGCGACCCGCAGAAGCAATGCACCAGGTTCGCCATCGAGATCGGGCGGGCGTAGATCCCGCCGATCGTGCTGTTCCGCGCCATCCAGTTCATGAGGGCGAGGGCGTAGTACAGCGTCCCCATCAACTGCACCATCGCGGAGAGCGGTGCGGCAGGCGCCGCGCCCAGCAGCGCCCCGACGGTGTCGGGGGCAAAGAGCCCGAACAGCCCCCCCAGGCCGAGCACCATGCTGCTGGTCGTCATCACCATCCGTGTGTTCATCCCTGGCTCCAGGAAGACGTGGTTACCGCACCACCCAACCATAGGCCATCCACCGCTCCGGCGCGGGTCCCGGCCACCGGGCCCGCGCCGCGTCACTCAGGCCGCAGCGTCGAGCACGACCACGGGGAAGTCGATCGCCGTCTCGCTCACGTTGTTGAGATAGTTGGTGAACACATTCAGCGCGACATGCCCCACCACCTCGACGATTTCGGCGTCGGTGATCCCGGCCTTGCGCGCGTCGGCCAGCACGGCATCGCTCACCTGCCCGCGGGACTGGTTGATCGCAACCGCAAGCGTGAGGACCGCCGCCGTCTTCGGATTGATCGAGCCGGCCCGCTTCGCCGCCGCCAGCTCCGCCGCATCGAGCCCGTGCATCTTGCCGATGACGGTGTGGGCGGACAGACAGTAGCCGCAGGAGTTCGACTGGGCGATGGCGATGGCGATCTGCTCACCCACCTTCGCCCCGAGCAAGGACTTCCCGACACTGGCGAACATGCCCAGCATGGCGCCGACCGTGGCCGGCGAGTTGGCGGCGGTCGTGATGAGATTGGGCGTACCGCCGAACATCTTGCGGGAGGTCGCCAGGTGCGCGGCGGTCTCGCCGGTGGCAGTGGTCGGGTCGATCGGCTGAATGCGGGGCATGATGAGCTCCAAGGCGTTGAAGTGAACAGTCGGTCGGGGCCAGGCGCCCCTTCCGGTTCCTGTTATCCTGTTAGTGGCGGGGATGGCGCAGATCTTACCTGGCGGCGGGAGAACCGTGATGGCGGAGGCGCAGACAGGCACCGTGATCGCAAGGAAGGCGCAACTTCGCGCCGCGGCGGAGGCATTCTTCGGCGCACGGGCGCGGAAGGACTTCGAGGCGATTCCCTACGATGACAACGTCGTGTTCCGGGCCCCGATCGCCCCTGGAGGCCGCCATTCCCCCCTGCTGGGAAAAGAAGCGGTCCGGGCCGTCTGGTGGCCGCCGCTGATACCGCTGCTCTGGGGAGCGAAGGTGATCGGGACAACTACAACGACGACCTCACGGCCATCGTGACGGAAGCGGACATCTACACCAGCAACCCGGCGGCCACGCTCAGGGTCGCAGACCGGTTCGTCGTCAATGCCGCCGGCAAGATCGTCGATCAGGAGAACCACTTCGATCCGCGTGACGTCACGAATCCCGGGTGGCGCCACGGCTAGAACAGTGGTCTGAACATTGTGCTGCTGATCGACGCGAGGGGCGGTCCTCCATCTGTCGGAGAGCCGCCCCTGCGCTTACGCGATTACTTCGGCACCTTGTCCATGTAGAAGCGAGCCATGAGTGCACCCACCTCCGTCGCGTGGTCCTCCAGCACGAAGTGCCCGCCGTCGAGGAAATGAAGCTCGGCCTTCGGCACATCGCGCAGGTAGGCGGTCGCACCCGGCCGGGCCAGGAAGAACAGGTCCGATTTCCAGGCGTCCGGGCTGATCCTGGCCGGGTCCGGCGAGCCGGTCAGGTAGATCTGCTTGACCCCGGCGAGTTCCAGGAAGCCTTCGAGCGGCGCCTCGGTCTCCGCGCTCCGGGTCTTCCACAGCGCACCGCGCAGGGCGTCCCACACGCCGGTGAACCCCTCCTCATACGTGTTGCCGTTCTGGATGATCAGCCACTGCAGCCACTCCGGGTGCCGGCCGAGGATGCGGTTGCCGATCGGGCCGCCGTAGTCCTGCAGGTAGAACCCGGCGCGGGTCACGTGGAGCTGCACCAGGAGCTGCTCGGTGATCGAGGAGAGGTGATCGAACGCGTACTCGAATGTCGCCGGATCGGGCAGGTCGGTGTTGCCAAATCCGGGATAGTCCGGCGCGATCAGGTGGAACTTCCCCGCAAGCTCGGGAATCAGGTCGCGGAACATGTGGGACGATGAGGGGAATCCGCCCAGCAGGACGATCGTGGGATTCTTCGGGTCGCCGGCCTCGCGGTAGGCGACGGAGATCCCGTCGATCATCATCGCACGGTACCGGATGCCGGTGGTGCTGCTGGCGAGCGCCGAGTCCGGCGCTGCCCCATCCGCCGACCGGGCCGCGGGAGTGGGCTGGGCCGAAACGACCCGACTGCTGCCCGCCAGTGCGAGAAGCGCCATGGCGGTCGCGACGAGCGCACGTGTACTGGCGGTAAGGCGCGGGGACTGGGAAACATGGGATGCCCCCCTGAGGTGATGACGGGAGGGGCCGCGGGCCCCCCGATGTATGGAGGGGTACGGCAGCCGGCCGCGACCGCCCCTCGGGATCCTGTTGTCCCGTTAGTGGCGGCCTGACCGGAGATCTTACCTTGCGGGCGGGGGCGGCTCCAGATCGTCCAGCGCGGCCAGAAGTCCCTCGGTGTCTTCCCGGCAGGCGGCGCAGTTGCGGATATGGGTCACGAAGTCGGCGTAGCGGCGCTCGACGTCCGCGCCGCGTCGCACCGCCTCGACGTACTGATCCAGCACCTCGAATGCACCTTCGCATCCGGGATCGCGGGCGGGCGTACCGAGCAGTCGCTTGAGTGGTTCGTCCGTCATGCGATCCGCTCCGCATATCCGGCGTCCGAAAGTGCCTCGCGCAGTTTGCGCCGGGCATCATGGACGGTCTTGTAGATGGCGCCGCGGGAACTTCCCAGCCGCTCCGCCAGCACGTCGATCGGGACCTCGTCGACGGCGGCCGCCTGGAATATGGTCCGCTGATGGTCGGTCAGCCGTTCACGGACCGCGCGCTGGAGGGCCTGCGACAGCTCGTCGTCCTCGACCATCCGGAGCGCCGATGGCGCCCCGTCCGGGAGCCGGTCCCATACCGCGTCGTCGGTGCCCACCGCCCGATGCCGCCACGCATGCCGACGCAGCCGGGTCGATACCTCAAAGATGACGAACTTGCAGGCCCAGGTGGTGAACCGCGCCTGGCCCCGAAACTCGGCGAACTTCTTCAGCACTCCCATCACCGCATCGTTGGCCGCCTGCACGCAGAGATCATCAATCTCCTCCACCACCCGGTCCGGCAGCAGCGCCCGGCGCCGGCCCGCCTCGGCACGCGCCACCCGGAGGAGCAGCGCGTGCAGCCGGGTGATGGCCGCGTCGCGAACTACTCCCGGACGGAGGAGATCCTGGACCAGTGTGGCTGAGTCCTCAGCGGCGTGAACGGGCATTGCGCAGAATGTAGGCGTATCGGGCAGGAACAGGGAAGCCACGGGCGATGTACCGCACCAGACATCGTCCTCGTGCAATCAGATAGAGCACACGATCTGTCCGCCGGACTCGGTGAAACAGTTACCAACGTCGTGAGTCCGCCGCCCGGATTCATCGCGTTCAGTACCTGACCGTGGGGAGATCCGCGCCATTCACGCCGGCGTTCAGCTGACATCACGTCACACCGACGTGCGCTCACCACTTCCAGAGGCTCCTCATGACGTCCGCCCTCCGCGGTACCCTGCTGGCTGCTTTGGCCGGCCTGTCCGTCGCGTGCAGCTCCACCGAGCAATCCTCCACCCCCCTCTCCGTCGATGCAAGTGCCGCGGCGCAAGGCACACCGGGCGCCGTCGCCATCGCCAGCAACGCGACGACGGGCAACGCCGTTCTGGTCTTCGCCCGCCGGGCCAGCGGCAGCCTCGAAGGCCCCGCGTCGTATGCCACCGGTGGCACCGGCACCGGGGCCGGGCTGGGCAATCAGGGCGCGGTCACGCTCTCCGGCGACCGCCAGCATCTCTTCGTGGTCAATGCCGGGAGCAATGACGTCTCGGTCTTCTCGGTCGCGGGCACCAGGCTCACGCTGGTGCACCGGATGGCCTCCGGCGGCATGCAGCCGATCTCCGTCACCGAGTATCGCGGACTGGTCTACGTCCTCAACGCGGGCGGCAGCGGCAACATCTCCGGATTCCGGCTGAGCAGTGGGGGAATGCTGTCGCCCATCGCTGGCGCGACCCAGCCGCTGAGCGGTCCGGCCGTCGGGCCGGCGCAGGTGGGATTCTCGCCCAATGGCGCGACGCTCGTCGTGACCGAGAAGGCCACGAGGACGATCACGCTGTACGACGTTGATGGGGCCGGTCTGGCCGGCGCACAGCGGCCGCAGGCCTCGGTGGGGATGACACCGTTCGGCTTCGCGTTCGACACCCGTGGCGTGCTGGTGGTTTCGGAGGCATTCGGCGGTGCCGTTGGTGCCAGCGCCACTTCGTCCTATGCCGCCAATCTGCGTGGTGGCCTGGTGGTGCGAAGTGGCTCGGTGGGCAACGGGCAGGCCGCTGCCTGCTGGGTCGCCATCACCCCGAACAATCGGTATGCCTACGTCACCAACACGGCGAGTGGCAATGTGAGCGGGTACGGCCTGGACCAGGACGGTCGGCTGACACTGCTGGCTTCCGGCATCAGCGGGACCACCGGCGCCGGTCCCATCGACATGTCGATCACCCCGGATGGCCGTCGACTCTTCACCCTGGATGGCGCCGCGCACCAACTCTCAAACTTCGCCGTGCGCACCGACGGCAGCCTGGAAGCGAGTGCTGCCACCACCGGACTCCCGGTCGGCGCCAACGGCATGGCGGCCTGGTAAGCGAGATCAGGGGAGAGACGAGAAAGGCCCCACCGCTGGACGCGGTGAGGCCTGACTCATGAACCATCGGGACGACAGGATTTGAACCTGCGACCCCTTCCACCCCAAGGAAGTGCGCTACCGGGCTGCGCCACGTCCCGTTCCGACTGGCTCGATCTACCCTCCCCGGAAGGACAAATGACCTACCGCGAAGGGCCGTAAGTGTAGCCCGGCGCGAGTGGGATCGGTAGGGTCTCGGAGACGAGCCGATCAAGTATGGTGTGGGCGGTGGGCGACAGGCGGCAGCTGAACGCTAAATGCCAACGGCCAACGGCTAAAGGCCAACGGCCGCAGTATAGCGCGGGGCCAACCTCGGGGTGATCATCATCGGACCCTTCCTCCGCCGATGATCCCAGACCGCATGACCCGAGGCCAGCCGCGCGGCCCATCCTGAGGCAGAAGGCGTACCAACCCACTGGCTCGCCATCAACCAACTACCCCGCAAGGACTTAGGCAGTAACTCACTCTGGTACCTGGCGCCCAGTCCCCGCGGCACCCGTGCGACACCCCCACACCCGGCGGCATTCCGCCACGGACGAAAGGGCTGCATCTTCCATCCGGGTGATAGGCGGTGGGCGGTAGGCGATTGGCGGTGGACGCCGGGCGGGAGACGTCGAGCGTTCACCGAATCGCCTGTACCGCCCGCCGATCGCCCATCGCCGACTCTCGATTCCCAACGCCACACTCCCTACTCTCCATGCATCGTCGCCTCTTCCTCCACCGCACCGGCCAGACGGCGCTCGCCCTCGGCCTCCTGCCCCACCTCTCCGCCTGCGGGATGCGGAAGGCTGCCGGCAGCGACCGACCGTTGAACGCCCTCCGCGACCGCTACTTCCTCAAGACCCTGGAGCTCAACCCGGTCACCGCCACCTACCTCGGCGGCGATGGATACGACCCGAGTCTGGCCCAGATCAACGGGCGGCTGCGCGACTGGCGGCCGGAGGCGCTGGAAGTCGAGCGCAACCTCTACTGGGAGATCGAGTCGGCGCGACAGGCGATTGACCCGGCGAGCCTTTCACCCAGCGCCCGCATCGATCACGCGGTGCTCGGGGCACAACTCGCCTTCCTGCTCCACCAGAGCGGTGACCTGCGCACCCACGAACGGATCATCGACACCTACGTCGCCGAACCATTTCGCGGCATCGACTGGCAGATTCAGGGGATGACGGAAACAGACGGTAAGACGGTCGGACGGTCGGACGGTCAAACCGTCCGAGAGCCTGACAGTCCGACCACCCGCGGCACCGAATCCGAGTGGATCCTCGTCCTCGAACGCCTCCGTGGCACGCCGAGCTATCTCGAGACCGCGCAGGCCAACCTGCTCGCCGGCAAGAAGGCGGGCAATCTTCCCGATCATCGCATGATCGAGCGCGACGGGGTCGGCGGCGCCAAGGCCAATGCCGACTACTTCCGGAAGGCCTTTCCCGAAAGCGTGAAAATCTTCCTGGGCGATCAGCCATTTGCCGCTGCACTGCTTCCGCAGCTTGCCGACACCGCCCGGATCGCGGCCGACGCCTGGGAGCGTTTCGCCGGCTTCCTGCTGCAGACCTACGACCAGAATGACCTGACCGATCGCTACGCCGCCGGCGAAGAGGAATACGCCTGGCGACTCAAGCACTGCCTGCACCTCACCAGCAACACAGAAGATCTCTTCGCCTACGGTGCGGCTCAGGTCGCCGCATTCGAGACCCAGCTCTTCCAGGTGGCGGAAGAAGCCGCGCGCGACGCCGGCCTCGCACTCTCCTGGGCGAGCGACGCCGACCGCCGAACGGCCACCCGCGCCGTAATGGAGGCGCTCGGCAAGGACTCGCCGGCCAACGACGACGAGCTGTTCCAGTGGTATCGCCAGGCCGGGGAGCGCGCGGTGGCCTACGGGCGGGAGCAGAATCTGTTCGACATTCCCGCCGACTACCGCCTGGAGGTGACGCCCACTCCGCCGGTGCTGCGGAGTACGATCGATGCCAGCTACTATCCTGCCCCGCCCTTCAAGACGAGTGGCGTTGGTCGCTTCTTTCTCACTCCGACCGGCAATGATCCCGCGACGCTGCGAGAGAACAATCGCGCCTCGGTGGCCGACACGGCGATACACGAGGGGTTCCCGGGCCATGACTGGCACTACAAGTACATGACCCAGCATGCCAGGGAGATCAGCAACATCCGCTGGCTGACTCCCGGCGCCGTCGAGGACAGCTCCTCCATGTGGGAGGACTCGATGGCCGCGGAGGGCTGGGCGCTCTACGCCGAAGAGTTGATGGCGCAGCCGGTGGCGGGGCGGCCGCACGGGTTCTACACCGCGGCGGAGCATCTCTACGAGTTGCAGGGGCAGCTGCTGCGCGCGGTGCGGGTGCGGGTGGATGTCGGGATCCACACCGGGCGGATGACGTTCAACGAAGCGGTCGACTACTTCGTCGAGCATGTTGCGTTCTACCCCGGGGCACGCCTCGTGGCGGCGACCGACCCCACTGCTCGCGCCCTTACCGAGGGGGCGCAGCGGGCCATGTATCGCTATTCCAAGTGGCCGACCCAGGCGATCACCTACAACCTCGGGAAGTCCGCCATTCTCGACCTGCGCGACGCCCTCAAGCTGAAGGAGGGGACGGCCTTTTCCGGCCGCGCCTTCCACGAGCGGCTCATGCGGATGGGCACCATTCCCGCGGGCTACTTCCGCGACGAGTTTCTCGCCGGGACAGTGTGAGCTGGCGGCGATCAGGTGGCAGGTGGCAGGTGGCAGCCGTCAGCCGTCAGCCGTCAGAACAGCCTGTCATCCTGAGGGAGCGCAGCGACCGAAGGATCTCTCGTGGGTAGCGCGGAGCAATTGCTCCGCGCCTACCAGACTTCAGGGCAGAGAGATCCTTCGCTGCGCTCAGGGTGACAGCCAAGATCTTCGCCTCAGGTTCCCCGGTCCCCGCTCCGCCGCTCCGAAGCCACTGTGTTTCTCCGGTCCCGCTGCCGATAGCAGAGGCAGACGCGGCAACCGGAGGCACCAATGGCGTCACCCTGGGAGGCGGAGAAGGTGGAGGAGGAGTGGAGCGATCGGGATGCGTGGCGGGGCGATCGCTACCCCGACGCCAGCGAGCGCTGGATGGAGGAGGAGACGGCCACGCCCGATGCGTCGGCCGACGACGAACCGGGGGGCGGCTCTTGGCGTGCGGATCTTCCAGTGGAGGACTGGCCGGAGGAACTCGCTGGACCGGAATACTGGATGTACAAGAGGATGGGACCGCCGGACCCCGGTTGACCGCACGGCCCGGAGCGGCTCGCGGTCATGGATCTCCGCGATCGCGATGGCATCAGGGACGACGTACTGCATCGCCTGGAGTTCGCGTTCGACATGGAGGCACTGCTGATCGGCAGGGGACAGGAACGGGTGGCGGCGATCGCGGAGAATTGAGGCGGGAAGGGGTCGTCCGGCAGCTCACCGCAGGAAGACGGGAACAGGAGGCCGGATCGATCCGGTCACGCAGACGGCGGAGGTCGTTCGGAAGCCGGCGGCGGGGATTGAACCCGCGACCCCCTGATTACGAATCAGGTGCTCTACCGCTGAGCTACACCGGCGGTCAACCGCAGCGGATGCTGCGTTCCCCATCCATAAAAAATCGCCGGTCCGGTTGAGACGACCGCTCGACCATGAACCGGGCGCGCTGCCGCTGAGCTACAGTGGCGTACGGTCGATCTGCATGCGGTGTGAGGAAGACCGCGAATGCCCTGGCGCGGATTCGAACCGCGACGCCTTACGGCACTACCCCCTCAAGATAGCGTGTCTACCAGTTTCACCACCAGGGCGAGCGGGCAGAAGCTAGTGACTCCACAACGGGTGGTCAACCCTGACGCTTGAATCGAGCATCTCTCGCTGACACAACGCATTAGCCAGCCCACCAGCGACGGTCCCGGAGTCCTTACTGGACGTCGAACGAAGCACTGGTAGCACCCGCGAGAACACCCGAGTTCGCGCTGAGGGTGAAGCCCACACCGGTCAGATCAATCTGAAGGGCATTGAAGCTCGCCACGCCGCTGGCGGCGTTCATGCTGAGCGTGCCGGAGAGCACTGAGACGCCATTCGGATCGTTGGCGAGAGCGATGGTCACCGCGTCGGTGGCGCTGGTGACCACGTTGCCGAAGGCGTCAAGGATCCGGACCTCAACCGCCGGGGTGATCGAAACTCCCGCCGGCACATTGCTCGGCTGCACCGTAAAGACCAGGTGGTCGGCGTTGTCGGCCAGACCCGTCGCGGTGAACGTCACCGGACTGCCACCCAGCGTGCCCGACATCGCCGTCAGGGTGTTGCTGCCAGCCGTCTGGCCCAGCGTCCAGCCGCCTACGGTCGCGATCCCGTTCACGTCAGTCGTCGCACTGCCACCCGTCACGCTGCCCCCGCCCGTCGCCACGGCGAGGGTCACGCTGACGCCGCTCACTGGATTGCCCGCATTGTCGGTCACGAGGACCGCTGGGTTGATGCCCACGGCGGTATTGACCGTCGTGCTCTGGCCGTCACCGGCGCTCAAGACGATCGTCGCCGCCGCACCGGTGCTCAGCGTGATCGTGTTGGACGTCGCCCCAGTGAGACCGGTCGAGCTGAAGGTGAGGGTGTGGCTGCCCACCAGTCCGGTGATCGAGAGGCCGGCAAAGGTGGCGACGCCCGAGACGGTGGTCACCGTCGCCGTGCCCCCGAGCGAACCACCACCCGATCCGATGGCCACCGTCACCGGTGTGCCGGTCGTGCCAACAGGATTGCCGAACTGATCTTCCAGCCGCACCGACGGCTGCTGCCCGAACACGACGCCGCTCTGCGCGCCGCTCGACGGCTGCGTCACCATGACGAGCTGCGTCGCCGAGCCGGCGAGACCGGTCGCCGTAAACGTCACCGGACTGCCACTCAGCGTGCCGCTCGTCGCCGTCAGCGTGTTGCTGCCGGCCGTGGTGCCGAGCGTCCAGCTGCCCACGGTCGCGATGCCGCTCGCGTTGGTCGTCGCCGAAGCGCCGGTCACCGAGCCGCCGCCGCTCGCCACCGCAAACGTGACGCTCACCCCGCTCACCGGATTGCTCGACCCATCCCGGACGATCACGCTCGGGGCCGTCGTCACCGCGGTCCCAACCGTCACCGACTGGTTGTTGCCGGCATTGAGCAGCATCGACTGCGCCGAGCCGGCGACACCGGTCGCGGTGAACGTCACCGGACTGCCACCCAGCGTGCCGCTCGTCGCGGTCAGGGTGTTGCTGCCGGCCGTGGTGCCCAAGGTCCAGCTGCCCACGGTCGCGTGACCACTGACATCCGTCACGATGGCTGACGTCGGGACCACCGTGCCGCCGCCGCCCGTCACGGCGAAGGTGACGCTGACTCCACTCTTCGGATTGCCAAAGCCATCGGTGACCAGGACCTGCGGTGCGGTCGCGACCGGTGAACCGACCGTCGCGGTCTGCCCATCACCGGCGCTGCCCGTGATCGCCGCCGCCGCGCCAGCGGTCCCCGTCGCGCCGAACGTCACCGGACTGCCACCCAGCGTGCCGCTCGTCGCGGTCAGGGTGTTGCTGCCGGCCGTGGTGCCCAAGGTCCAGCTGCCCACGGTCGCGATGCCGCTCGCGTTGGTGGTCGCCGATCCGACCGTCACCGAGCCGCCGCCGCTCGCCACCGCGAACGTGACGCTCACTCCACTCTTCGGATTGCCGAAGCCATCGGCCACGGTCACCGAGGGCGCAATCGCCACGGCCGTACCGGCGGTGGCCGTCTGGTTGTTGCCGGCGTTGAGCGCAATGGTTGCCGCCGCGCCTGCCGTACCGATCGCGGTGAATGCGACAGGGTTGCCGGAAATGCTGCCGCCTGTCGCCGTCGCGCTGAGCGAGTTGCTACCGGCTGTGGTGCCGAGCGTCCAGCTCGCCAAGGTCGCGATGCCGCTGCTGTTGCTGATGGCGGGAGTGCCACTGACCGAGCCGCCGCCACTGGTTATGGCGAAAGTCACGCTGACGCCGGGAACGGGCTGGCCCGAGATGTCCGTCAGCACCACCGCTGGTGCCGTCGCGACGGCAAAGCCGGCCTCAGCGCTCTGCCCATTGCCGGCGGCAACCGCGATCAGGGCCGGCGGACCGACCGTCACGTTCACAGCGTTGGAGGTTGCTGTCGAGAAGCCGGACGCCGCGAAGAGCAGCGTCCGGTTTCCGGTGAGGCCCGTGATCTGCAGGTTGGTGAAGACCGCCTGGCCGCTCCCGTTGGTGACGGCGGTGGTCGTCCCGCCGAGCGTGCCACTCCCTGAGATGATGACCACGCTCACCGACACACCGGGCTGACTCACCGGATTGCTGGACCCGTCCTGCAGCTGGATGACGGGCTGCTGCGGGAAGACCGTGGCATTCGCCACGCTGCTTGAGGGCTGCGTGGCGATGGCTAGCTTGGTCCCGCCACCTGCGCCGAGTACGATCGGCGTCGATGCGACCGCTGGCTGCGTCGTGCCGGTGAAACTCAGCGTGTAGCTGCCGCTGGAGCCGCTGAGCGCGAGGCTGCTGAATGTCGCGAGTCCGGTCACACTCGTCGTGGCGATGTTGCCGGTCAGGCCACTTCCACCCGGGCCGCTCGCCACCGCGACCGTGATGGCCACGCCGGACTGACTGACTGCGTTGCCAACGCCATCGACGAGCTGCACCGCGGGCGCGGGAATGAGCACCGCACCGCTGCTGCTGCTGCCCGGCGGCTCGGTCGTGATGCTGAGCGCCGTCGCGAGGCCGGGGTTGAGTGTGACAGGGTTCGAATTCACCGTTCCGAAGCCCGCAGCGGTCGCGTCAAACTGGAAGGTGTAACTGCCGATCAGGCCGGTGAGCGTGAAGTTGGTGAATGTCGCCAGCCCGGTGCTGATGGTGGTTGCGGTCAGCGGAGTAAGCACCGGTGTGCCGCCAGGACTGGTCAACACCGAAGCGGTGATCACTACGAATGGGCTCGGCGTCGCCACCGCGTTGTTATACTGATCGGCAACCTGGACTCGTGGTGTGGTCGGGAAGATGACGCCGCTCTGCGGCGCGGTGGACGGCTGCCGGTTCATGATGAGCTTCGCCGCGGTTCCCGCTGTTCCGGTGGCGGTGAAGGTCACCGGGTTGCCGGTGATCCCTGAGCCGGTGACGGTCGCGGTAACGGTGTTGCTCCGCGCCGTCGTGTCGAGTGTCCAGCTTGTCACGGTGGCGACGCCAGCGGCATCAGTCGTCTGCGTCGCGCCGGCCAGGCTGCCCGCGGTCCCGGCGGTAATGGCGAAGGTCACCGTGACGCCCGCGACCGGGTTGTTCAACGCATCCCGCACGATGACCGACGGCGGAGCGGCGACGGCGGTCCCGACCGTCGCTGACTGACTGGTCAGGCTGTTGGCGGCGACTGAGCCAGCGCCGCCCGCCGTACCGGTCGCGGTGAAAGTGACTGTCGTGATCCCCGCCGAGGCCGCCGTCAGCGTGTTCGGCCCGGCAACACCACCGACGGTCCAGCTCGTCACTGTCGCGAGACCGCTGCCGTTGGTCAGAATCGCGGCCGTCGGATTGACGGTACCGCCACCGCTGGCGACCGCGAAGGTGACGCTGACCCCGCTCTTGGGGTTACCGAAGCCGTCGGTTGCCAGCACCTGTGGCGGGATGGCGACGGCGGTGCCCGCGCCGGTGCTCTGGTTGTCGCCGGCATTCTTGAGGAGGGTCGTCGCCACACCAGCGGTGCCGGTGGCGGTGAAGGCCACCGGGCTCCCGCTGAGGCCCGTCGCCGTCGCGCTCAGCGTGTTGCTTCCCGCCGCCGTGCCCAGCGTCCAACTGGTGACCGCCGCAATGCCGCTGGCGTTCGTGGCCACCGCCGTGACCGGATTCACCGTGCCGCCGCCGGTGGTCACCGCGAAGGTCACCAGCGTGCCCGCGACCGCGTTGCCGCTCGCGTCCGTCACCTTCACCGACGGGGCCGTCGCCACGGCGGTGTTGACCGTCGCCGACTGACCGTTGCCCAGATTGAGCGTGATCGTCGCCGCCAGCCCGGCGGTGCCGGTCGCTGTAAAGCTGACGGGGTTGCCGCTGATCCCGCTGCCGCTCACCGTCGCCGTGGCCGTATTGCTGCCAGCCGTGCTACCGAGCGTCCAGCTGGTCACTGTCGCCACACCGGAGCCATTCGTCGTCTGCAACCCGCCCACCAGCGATCCGCCGCCGGCAGTGAGCGCAAACGTCACCGTCGCGCCTGCGACCGGGTTGTTGGAGGCGTCCCGTACGATGACCGACGGCGGCGCCGCGACCGCTGTCCCCACCGTCGCCGTCTGCGTCGTCACGCTGTTCGCCGCCACCGAGGCCGCGCCTCCCGCCGTGCCCGTGGCGGTGAACGTCGCTGGATTCCCGCTGATCCCGCCGCCGGTCGCCGTCGCCGTGAGGCTGTTGGTTCCCGCCGCCGCCCCGAGCGTCCAGCTCCCTACCGTGGCCAGGCCGCTCGCGTTCGTCGTCGTCGTGCCGCCGGCCACGCTGCCACTGCCCGCCAGTGGCGTGAAGGTGACGCTGAGGCCGCTCTTCGGATTGCCGAAGCCGTCGGTGACCAGAACCTGAGGCGCTGTCGCGACTGCCGTACCCGCGGTCGCGGTCTGCCCATTCCCCGCACTGGCCGCAATCGTCGTCGCCACACCGGCGGTCCCCGTCGCCGTGAATGTCACCGGGCTTCCACCCAGCGTCCCGGATGCGGCGGTCATTGTGTTAGGCCCTGCGGCCTGACCCAGGGTCCAGCTGCCGACGGTCGCGATGCCGCTCGCGTTGGTGGTCGCCGATCCGACCGTCACCGACCCGCCGCCGCTCGCGACCGCAAAGGTGACGCTGACATTGCCGACCGGATTGCTGTTGGCATCGAGCACTTTCACCGAGGGCGCCGTGACCACCGCGGTATTCACCGTTGCCGACTGGTTGTTCCCGAGATCGAGTGCGATCGTTGTGGCGCTACCGGCGATGCCCGTCGCGTTGAACGTCACTGGGCTCCCGCTGAGTCCGGTCGCCGTGGCAGTGACGGTATTTGGCCCCACAATGCCGCCGATAGTCCACGAAGTAACCGCGGCCACACCGGCTGGGTCTGTGACAGCGCTCGCTCCGTTGAGCGAGCCGCCGCCCGCGGTGACCGAGAAACTCACCGTCACTCCACCGACCGGATTGCCGGCGCCATCAACCACCAGAACCGATGGCGGTGCCGCAACGACGGTACCGACCGTGGCGCTCTGGCTGGTCGTCGAGTTAGCCGAGATCTGGCTCGCCGGACCGGCGGCCAGCGCGAAGCTTGATGAGACGTCGGCGCTGAGTCCGGCGGTCGAGAACAGCAGCGTGTAGCTGCCGACTGGGCCAGTCAGCGTGAGCGTGGTGAAGCTGGCAGTCCCGTTCGCGTTGGTGCTGACCTGGCGGCCGGTGGGATTGATGGTGCCGCCGGGGCCGCTGTTGATCGCCGCTGTCACGGCGCGCCCGAAACTGGCCACCGCGTTGCCGGCGGCATCCACCACCTGGATCACCGGCTGCTGGGCGAAAGCGACGCCGCTCTGCTCGGTCGTGCCGGGCTGGGTCACGACCACGAGGCCCGTCGCCTGACCTGGCGTCAGCGCGATCGAGTTCGACGTCACGCCGGTCAGATTGGTGCCGGTGAAGGTGAGTGTGTAACTCCCAGTCAGTCCGGCGAGAGAGAGATTCGCAAAGGTGGCAACGCCGTTCACCGTCGCCACCGTCACGTTGCCGCCGAGCGCACCGCTCGATTGCGCCGTGATGGCGACACCGTTGGTCGTCACCGGATTGCCCAGCAAGTCCTGCAGCTGGATGGCCGGCTGCTGCGCGAAGACCGCTCCGCTCGCCGCCGACGCGGAGGGCTGGGTCGTGATGGCCAGTTGCCCCGCCGTCCCCGCCGTGCCAGTCGCCGTGAAGCTGACCGTGGCCGGCCCACCGGCGAGCATGGCTGTCGCGTCGAGTGAGTTCGGCCCGGTCGTCCTACCCAGGGTCCAGGTCACGGAAGCCAGCCCCGCCGCGTCGGTTTGCTGGATCGAAGCGGCGCTGCCACCGCCGGCGGTGACGGCGAATGTGACGTCGACACCGGCCACCGGATTGCCGCTCACGTCCGTCACCCGCACCTGCGGGTCGATCGGAACTGGCGACCCGGCGGTGCCGCTCTGGTTGTCACCCACCTGCTTGGCGAGCGAGGCTGGCGCGCCGGCTGAGAGGAGGATGCTCCCGCTGGTGACCTTGGTGAGGCCGGTCGCGGTGAAATCGAGCGTTCTCGGCCCGACCGTTCCGGTGAGGAGGAGGTCGGCGTAGCTGGCCTGGCCATTGGGGCCGGTCGTGGCGGGGAGCGTTCCGCCCAGCGTACCGCCGCCGGAGGCGATCGTAGCGTTGATCGTGGTGCCCTGCTGGCTCACCGGGTTGCCCGCCGCGTCCTGCAGCTGGAGCACCGGCTGAGTTGTGAAGACAACGCCACTCTGCGCGGCCGCCGCCGGCTGCGTCAGCAGTGCGAGCCTGGCCGCAGGGCCGGCGCTCAGCGTGGTTGCCGCCGGCGCGGTCACGCCGGTGAGTCCGGTCCCATTGAATGCGATGGTGTAGGCGCCGGGCGGCCCGCTCACGATCAGGTTACTGAACGTGGCCGCGCCAGCCAGGTCGGTCAGCACGGTGTCAGTCCCGCCGAGCGTCCCACCCGCCCCACTGGAAATCGAAGCCACCACCGCCACGCCGGCCTGCGGCGCTGGATTCCCCGAGCCATCGCGGAGCTGGATCACCGTCGCCGGGGCGAGCGCGACACCGCTCTGGCCGGTGGCCGGCGGTGCGGTGGTAAGCGTGAGCGTTGTCCCGCTCCCCGCCGAGAGCGCGATACTGGAGCTGGCGACGGAGCTGACGCCGGTCGCGCCGGCCGTGACCGCGAAGGTGAGACTGTAGTTCCCCGCCGGCCCGGTCAGCGCGAGCCCGGCGAAGCTCGCCACTCCTGCGGCGCTGGTCTGAACCGTCGTTGCCCCACCGAGGGTGACGCCAGCCGGAGCACCAGTGATTGCCGCGGTGATGCCTACGAGTGCCTGGGGCACTGTGTTCCCGGTGGCGTCTCGAAGCTCCACCTGCGGCTGCTGCGCAAACACTGATCCGCTCAGCGCGCTCGCCGAGGGCTGGACCTTGATTCCAAGCTGGGTCGCAACGCCGGCGCCGACGGTGACGGTGCCCGATACGGCCGAAGCCAGCCCGGCCGCGCTGAAGCTCAGCGTCCTCGGCCCGGAGGCGCCGGTAATGCTCAGGTCAGTGAATGCCGCGGAGCCGTTGGCGAGCGAGGCCACGGTTGTGGTGCCACCCAGCGCACCGGCGCCACTCGCGAGCGTCGCAGTGATGCTGAAGCTGCCGGCGACGGAATTGCCGGCGGAATCCCGCACCTGCAGCGCGGGCTGCGCCGCGAACGGCACGCCACTCTGCGCCGAGGCGGATGGTTGGGTCGTGAGCGCCAGCAGCGCGGCTGGCCCGGCCGACAGGGCCACCGACTGGGTCGTCGCCGAGGTCAGGCCCGGCGCGGAAAGGACGAGACTGTAGTTTCCGACGGGCCCGAAGAGATTGAGACCGGTGAAGCTTGCCGTGCCCCCGCTCGTGGTCGCTGTGAGCGTGCCGCGGAGCGTGGCGCCGCCTCCGGCCACCGCGGCCGTCACGATGACACCGTTCTGAGTCACCGGATTTCCGAATTGATCCTGCAGCTGCACGCTCGGCTGGCTGCCGAACACCACGCCGCTCTGCGCCGTTGCCGAAGGCTGGCTGGTGATGGCCAGCTGCGCGGCACTGCCGGCCTGGCCAGTCGCGGTCCACCCCACCGGGCTGCCACCCAACGGGGTGTTCGCGGCATCGAACGCGCTGGCTTCCAGGGAGTTGGCACCGGCGACTGACCCGAGGGTCCACGAAGAAAGCGTCGCGATCCCACTGGCGTTGGTGAGGATCGTGACGCGCGAAGCGGTGACGGAACCGTTGGACACCTGGCCGTTGCCGCCGGTCACCATGAAATCAACGTTGACGCCCTGCACCGGGTTGCCGTTCTGGTCGGTCACCTTCACCGACGGGGCCGGACTCACCGCCTGTCCCACCGTGGCGTTGTAGCTGGCGGGAATGCCGCTGGCGCGCGCGATCGTCGTCGGCTGGCTGGCAGTGGCGGTTCCGGAGATGGTCACCTGCAGCCCGGAGGGCGCGGCCGTCGCGGTGACATTCTGCGGTCCGGCGGCGGGACCAAAGGTCCAGAAGGTGAAGGCGTAGCCGTTGGCGTCGGTCTGGCTCAGCGCCGAAGGCGCCACGGAGCCGCCCTGCGCCGGCGCCCAGGTGATGCTGCCGTTGGGAACGCCGTTGCCGTTGGGATCCAGCAGCCGGACAACGACCGAGTCCTGGAACCCCACCGGTGCGGTTCGGGGAGGGCTGTTGCCTCGTGCGATGACGAGGCTCGTCGCACCGCCGGCGGTGGCCGTCTGGTGGAAGACGACCGGCGAGCTTGCCACCCCGGTCACCGACGCACTGGCGGTCTGGGCGCCGGAGCCGGGACCGAGTGTCCGCGTCACCGAGGCTTGCCCGGCCGCGCTCGTCACGGTTGTGGCCGCGCTCACGCTTCCCTGCCCTGGCGGAACACTCCAGGTGACCGTCAACCCGGACAGTGGATTGCCGAACTGATCGGCGACCACCACGGTGAGCGGCGTCGGCAACGTTGTTCCAGCCGTAGCGCTCTGATTGTTGCCGGCCAGCGCGAAGACCGTGTCCGGCTGACCCGCCATTGCAGTGGCGGTGAATGCGGTCTTGAGTGGTGTTCGCAGCGCGGGATTGATGACGCGCGCCTCGACCCGCTGCGCGCCGACCAGCGTTCCGAGCACCCAGACCGAGCGGGCCTGGCCATTGATGTCCGTGAGGGTGGTGTCCGGGATGAGGATGGCCCCGGCGCCGCCGGCGACCGCCTGGAAGACGACCTTCTGGTTGACGACGAGCCGGTCCTTGAAATCAGTGACCTGGACGACGAGCGTGTCGGTGAGACGCTGCCCGACAACCCCCGTCTGGCCGTCGCCTCCCAGCTGCACGATGGCCGCCGGCAGGCCGTCGTCCGGCAACGTCAGACTGTCCCCGCCACCACACCGGATCGTGGCAAGGAGGAGGAGTGTGGGCAGGAACCAGCGGCGAATGCGGGAAACCGTCACAACACCAGAGGGGCTAAAGACCATCGTACCGGGGGCACGCGGCGTGCCGCCGGAGGGGCGACAATGCTAGCCCCCAAGCCCTCCCCTCGCCAGCACTTCCATTCGCCAGCGAAAACCGGCTGTGGCAGGATCGCCACAGTACTGCTGCGGCGCTCGAGCCTCTCTCACGAGGGAGGCAGAAAAAACTGCCGGGAGACGAGGTCTGGTTCTCCTCGTCTCCCGGCCCTGCAGGAGCGGTGGCTGCAGGCTTCAATGGATCGTGATACCGAGGCCGAAGCTGACGACCCGATCGTCCACATTGTCGTAGCGGTGGGCGGTCAGGTCGATGGTGGGAACAAGGGCGACATTGCGCGCCAGTCGGAAATCGTAGCCCAGCCCGATAGCCGTGGCGAGTCCATCGCTGCGAAAGCCGACGCCGCCATTCACGCCAGGCGCATAGTCCACCTCCGCCCGCGCGATGCCCACTCCGCCCCTGAGCCAGAAGTCACCCTGTGCCGCGGGGTACCACTGGGCGATGACCATCAGGCTGCTGAGGGATCGGTCATACCCCTGCGCCTGATAACGCGACGTCCAGCCGTGGAACTCGGCGCCAATCCGCAACGAGGGAGACACCGTGCCGCCGACTTTGATGTAGCCGATCGCCCCACCCCTGTCGTCGCTCCAGCCCAGGCCGTCCTTGGCGTCGAACGCCTCGGCTCCGCCCCCAATCCCGGCGGACAACCAGAGCCCGCTCCTGCTGGACACCCGGTGATCGCTGACCTCGCGCAGGCCGCAGTTGCAGCCCGCGCGCTTCCGGTCCCGGTCGCGATCGGCGTTACGATCGGCGTCATCATCATGTTGTGCGGCGAGGCCAGCGGGAATCAGTAGCGTGAGTCCGGTGAGAACGGACCAGATCGTGGTTCGCATACCCAACCTCCTTGCCAAGGCCCTGTGTATGTTGTCGAGTGGAATTGCAGCCGTCGCAACCCCTTGAGCAAGCCTCGGACCGGTTCAGCGTGATGCCGATAAACGTTTTGGCCACAACATGTTAGGCGTTCCTCCCGGAATCAGCCGGACTCCAAACCGTCCGCCCCCGTGGACACGACTGTCCAGGAAATCATGACCCCACGCACACGCGGCATGCTGTTTTTCGGGCTGACAGCAGGGCTGGCGCTGGTCTTCCTCAAGCTCGGATGGTGGCAGGTGACGCGGCTGCAGGCACGGCGCGCGGACAACAGCCTGGCGCTGGCGGCCCGCGCTGCGGAACCGGTCGGCCTCGACAGCATCGGCGCGGTCGGCGGGCTCGACAATCGACGGGTGGACCTCACCGGCCAGTACGATCAGGTGGCGGTGGTGGTCCTGCGAGGTCAGAGCGAACAGGGGGTACCCGGGGTGCGGATCCTCACGCCGCTCCGGCTGGCGGGTCGGGACGACGCGGTGCTGGTGCAGCGGGGATTCGTGACATCGGGGGACGCCCGAACCGTGGATCTGTCCGGGCTACGGGAAGAGGGACTGTTGCGGGTGCAGGGGATTGCGTTTGCCGTTCCGGCCCAGGCGGGCGAGCCGCTTGAAGAGGCTGGTCAGTTGACCTGGCGCCGGCTGGACCTCCCGGCGCTCAGCGCACGACTCCCCTATCCGCTGCTGCCCTTTGTCGTCCTGCAGCTGCCCGACTCGAGCCTGCCACGCCTGCTGCGGCGGGACGACCCGCCGCTGCTCGATGACGGTCCTCACCTCAGCTACGCGATCCAGTGGTTCTCGTTCGCGATCACCGCACTCGTGGTCGGCGGGCTGGTCGGCTTCAGGAAGCCGGCGACGTCATAGCCGAGTGACCATCGAGCTGTTCGATGGTCGCGGTCGACGGCGGGCGGCTCTGCCGCAGTCGCTGGGAGACCCGCTCGGCCTGCCGGAATGCCCGCAACACATTCTCCCCCGCCAGTTTCCTGAGGTCCGCGTCGCTCCAGCCCCGGTGAATCAGCTCGGCGAAGAGGAAGGGGAACTTCGAGGTATCCTCCAGCCCGTCCGGACCGAACTCGATGCCATCGAAATCGCTGCCGATGCCGACGTTGTCCACGCTGGCCACCGTGCGCACATGCTCGATATGATCGGCCACGTCGGCCAGGGTCGCGTGCGGCATGGGATGCGCCACGGTGTACTCCCGCATGAGCCGTCCCTGCTCCACCGTGTCGGTCACCGTCTTCTCGATCGCCGCCCTCGCGCTGTCGGCGGCATCCTCCGCCAGCCGCACCGCATTCGAGACGAACGACGGAACGAAGGTCACCATGACCACACCGCCGTTCTTCGGCAATCGCGCCAGAATCGAATCCGGCACGTTTCGTTTGTGATCGGTGAGCGCACGGGATGACGAGTGGGAGAAGATCACCGGCGCTTCCGTCACATCCAGCACGTTGCTCATGACCGCCGGCGAGACATGCGAGAGGTCCACCAGCATGCCGAGGCGATTCATCTCCCGCACCACCTCCCGCCCGAACGGCGTGAGGCCGCCGTGGATCTCCTCGCCCAGGGCGGCATCGGCCCAGGCCAGCGTGACGTTGTGGGTGAGCGTCATGTAGCGCGCGCCGAGCTCGTAATAGCTGCGGAGCGCGCCCAGCGAGTTCTCGATCGCGTGACCGCCCTCCATGCCGAGCAGGGAGGCAATCCGTTTCTCCTTGCGGGCGCGCAGAATATCCTCGCTGGAGGTGGCGAAGCGCAGGCGGTCGGGATACTTGGCGATCATCCGGCGGGCGATGTCGAACTGTTCCAGCTGTACCCGCGCAAAGCCGCTGTCCCTGATTTCGCCCGGGATGTAGATCGACCAGAACTGCGCACCTACGCCGCCCGCGGCCAGCCGTGCCAGATCGGTGTGTTTCGGACGAGGAGTGCGCAGGTCATAGGCCTCGACGTCCCGCGGGGCAGCCTTCGTGGTGCGAATCTCCCAGGGCAGGTCGTTATGGCCGTCGACCAGGATGGTCGATGCGATCAGGCGTCTGGCGTGGGCCAGGTCGGCCTCGGACTGGGCCGCAACGGCGATGGGGAAGGAGATGAGCGCGAGGGCAACGAGGGCGCGCGGCGCCCGGCTTCCGATCCACATGAGGCAGTATCTCCACGAGAATTTCATCGGGCGGCGCGTCCCGGCCGCTTGAGCTGGACCAGATCCGGCCGGGTCAGGAATTCCGGGCAGATGGTCTGGTCATACTGATAGGCGCCGCCGGTCTCCGCATCGGTGAACGGAAAGCCACGACAGACGGCGGGATAGTGCGGATCCTTGTGGATGGAGCAGCTGTTGTCCACCAGGAAGACGCAGCGACCGCCCCGCACGCGGGTCCGCCATTCGCCCCAGCGGGTCCGGTACATCCGGTCACGGCCGTGGCGCGCGCCGAGCGATTCCGCCTCTTCCTCGCTCAGCGTCGTTCCCCAGGCGCAGCAGTTGGAGCTGTGGGGACAGGGATAGCAGGGCAGTGCGGGAAAGTTGGCCATCAATCGGGGGCGAAGTGGCGGTTGGGTTTCACCGGTCACGGCGACTCCGCTCAGGGCCGCGACTGCAGGCCAGCGATCCGGCGGCCATCAAGCCGCTCACCGGGCCGCACGCCGAAGATCCGGGCGAGCGTAGGCGCGAGGTCGATCGTGCGAATCGTATCGGGACGGATACCGGCGCGGATCATCGAGCCCAGCAGGATGATCGGTACGCCGACATCGTCGGCATTGGTCGTTCCGTGCGTGGTATACCCGGTTCCGTCGGCCCAAATGTAACCGGGTGCCGGTGTCGCACATGCCAGCCAGGGAAAGTCCCGCGGAAGGGTGTGGCGCCAGCGCGTGGCGGCCACATCACGCTCGGGCGCTAGTGCAAGGGTGCGTGGCGTCCAGCTCTGCACCACGCCGGGGAGGACGCGAAGTCGGGCCTCGACCAGCGCGGCCAGACTGTCGCGCGAGAGCCCGGTACGCCGCAGTTGCACCGTATCCATGTAGATCAGCCCCGAGCTTTCCGAGAGGAGCGGGCGGCTTCGATCGGTCGCGCCCAGCTTGCGATTGAGTTCCTCCACGAGCGCTCCAACCCGGATCCTGCCCCCGGTGCCGCCCATGGCGATGATGCGCTCGGGAAAGCTGACGACACCGTGATCCGCCGTCAGCGCGATCACGATCCGCTGCTTCGGAACAAGCACGGAGAGCGAGTCGAGAAACCAGCCGAGGTAGCGGTCGAGGCGCAGCAGGTGATCGTGCATTTCCCGGCTGTCCGGTCCCCACTTGTGGCCGATATCATCAGTCGTCGAAAGGCCGATGGCCACCACATCGGGATGGGTGCGTTGCCCGAGGCCGAGTACGCGCGCGCCGTCGAGCGCGAAATCGAGGGTCAGTGAATCCATCCACGGCGTGTCGAGGATGGGGCCAGCCACGGCCGCAGGATCGGCGGGGAGCCGGTGCGGAAAGGTGCGGTCCTTCCCGTCGGATTCGTAGGGCTGATCATCCGGCTCGGCGTAGGCCGAGTCGGGGAGGAGCAGGGTCCATTGCCGGCCGGCCAGTGCCGCCACCCCGCCACGCGCATTCCACGCGGTGACCCAGGTGGGAAGCGAGTCGCCGTAATACGTGCTGGTGGTGAAACGACCCGCCGCGTACCAGTAGACCGGGCCGCGACTCCGGCCGATCGGCAGGATGGCTCCACGATCCTTGCGGGAGACGGAGAGAAACCGCGCCGCCGGGTCCGCCCGGTGGAGCCAGTCGATCAGCGTCGTCCCCACGAAGCGGCGGGGCGAAGCTCCCATGGCACCAGGTGCGCCGAGCAGCGGAGCAGTGCTGTCGGGGACGCCGAGTTCATTCAGCACGATCCCGGTGCTGGCGGGGTGGCGACCGGAGAGGAGCGTCGCGTGGCCCGGGGCCGTCTCCGTGACCGCATGATCCTGTAGCGCATTGGGGAAGACCGCCCCGTCGCGCATCAGGCGGCGAAAGCCTCCCTGCCACTGGGCCGACCAGCGGGCGAAGTAGTCGGGCCGCAGCTGGTCCACCGTCAGCATGACCAGCAGCGTCGGACGGGGGGGAGCCGGCGCCGCCGGGACGACAGCCAGGAGTGTGAGGGGGATCACAACAGCCGAGATCCGGCGGAAGAGTGGTGTGGACATGGGGCCGCGATTGGGAATGGACGACGGGGTGTGGCGCAAACGACCCGGGTTTTCGCAGCAGTCCGGCACGCCGGCCACCCCGGCACCTGACACGAAGCTGCCGTGCTGCAAGCGGTTAGGTAACTGGCACCCTTCTCGCTCTTTGAGACTGCGAAGGATAACTGAAGTTAGTCGAACCACGAACCGCCCGATAAGAGCACACCCGGGGTGACCCGGGGCCGCAAAACTGGAGGTCTCGACTGGATCGCGGATCAGCCAACGCAGCTGTTGGCCGCCCCGGTGCAGCAGAGATAGCTCGGTGCCGAAGGTGGAGTGCTGCGGAGCGTGATGCGTTGGCGAGCCCCCAGGGGCTCATGGCGTCGCGCTTTTGTGTTCCCGGGCATGGGAGAGGAATCTCATGCCGCACCCCGTTCTGCCACATCGCCGTTCCCGGGCGCCGTTCTACTGCCTGGGCCTCCTGGCCGCCCTCGCCGCCTGCGAAATGCTTGGCCCGGCGGAGGCCCTGCCCTCGGGCGCCATGCTGCTCATCGCTCCGCCGGAGTATGAGGCCTGGTGGACAGCGACCGAGGCCTGTGCCGGTGAATCCAGCGACTTCCAGCGCATCGAATGGTACGTCGTCCCGGACGTCCGCACCTTCCCGACGACGGCGGGGGAAAAGGTCGGACTCTGGTCGCATTCCTCGGACGGCATGCGGATCATCCTCGCCGGCGACTACGCCGACAACGAACTCGTGGTGCGCCACGAGATGTTGCACGCGCTGCTCGACCGCAACGGCCACCCGGCGGAATACTTCCAGGAGCGCTGCCACCTCACCTGGGAGAGCTGGCACCCGGGGGAGTAGGAACTGCCGTCAGCCGTCAGCCATCAGCCATCAGCCGTCAACCGTCAGCCATCAGCCATCAGCCGTCAGCCATCAGCCATCAGCCGTCAGCCGTCAGCCATCAGCCATCAGCCGTCAGCCGTCAGCCGTCAGCCGTTAGCCGTTAGCAGTTAGCCGTTAGCCGTTAGAAGTTGATCGAATGCCAGGGCGGGGACCATTCCCAAGCATGCGGGTAAACGACGGCGGGCGGAGTCACCTGACTCCGCCCGCCGTTTCCTGCCCGCTCCCCTGCCCCTGCTCAGGGGTCGGTGATCAGTCCCGGCACGAGCTGGTCGGTGGTGCTGCCATTGGCCAGTTGTCCGTTGGCACCGTCACCCCAGCAGTAGACCGCGCTGGTATTCGCCACGCCACAGGTAAAGGCGGATCCTGCGGCGATACTGGTGAAGCTGCTCACCCCCCCTGGCATGACTACCGCGACGGGTGTTGGCCGATTGGAGAGGGAGTTGTCTCCCAGCTGGCCGCCATCGTTGAGGCCCCAGCAGAAGACCTGCCCGCCGCTGGTCCTGGCGCAGCTGTGGCCGCCGCCCACCACGACCTGCGCCACACTGGGGAGACCCGCGACCTGGAGCGGAATCAGGCTCTCGTTGAGCGGGGGATTCAGCGTCAAGGTGTCCTGGCCGATGCGACCATTGATGTTGGCGCCCCAGCAGTACACCAGCCCGCCAGTCGTGCGGCCACAGGAGTGAGTCTGGCTCACCACAACTTCCGCGAACGTCAGATTGCCCTTCACCACGGTCGCCGTGGTCCGCTGACTCTTGCTGCTGTCGCCCAGCTGGCCGAAACCGTTGATACCCCAACAGTTGCCGACGCTCGTGGTCGAGCGGACTCCGCAGCTGTAGAAGACACCGGCGCTGACCTGGGAGAAGCCGGAGTTGACCAGCAGCGGGGTGGTACGGCTACCCGTCGAGGTCCCGCCACTGCCCAGCTGGCCGTTGCTGTTGCCGCCCCAGCAGTAGAGTGACAACCCGGTGGAAACGCCGCAGGTATGATCAAAGCCAAGCTCCATGGTGCTGAACGTCAGAGGAGAACCGATGGCGCCAGGAGCGCTCACGCTGACCGGAGCAGTCTGCGCGGAGGTGTTATTGACGCCCAGTTGACCCTTGTTGTTGGCGCCCCAGCATGACGCGGCGCCCGCGCCGGTGATACCGCAACTATGCGATTGACCGCCGGTGATACCTGTGAACAGCAACGAGGTCTTCACCGCAACCGGTGTCAGGCGCTGGGTGAGCGAACTGTCGCCGAGCGCACCAGCGGTGTTCGATCCCCAGCAGTAGGGCACGCCATCAATTGAGGTTGCGCAGGCATGGGCCGCTCCCGCGGTCACTCGGCTGGGAGTGAAAACCGGTGAGGCGTCGAATGAGAGCGCGGGCAGCGCCCCCGCGGTCGCCGTCATGGTGTTGGTGATGACCCGTTTACCCAGGGTCCAGCCGCCAACGGTGGCCAAACCGAGTGCGTCGGTCAGCTGCGATCCGCCCGTGACTATGCCACCTCCGGCCGTTCCGGCGAAGGTCACGGTCGCACCAGTGACCGGATTGCCACTCGCATCCACCAGCTTGACCGAGGGGAGCGTCGTCGCGGCGATGCCGACGCGCCCGCTCTGCGTCTGCACACTATTGGCGGTAAGCGAGACGCCCGGGCCCGCCTGCAGCGCGATGGTGCTGGACACCGCAGGTGTGACTCCGGCGCTGGTGAAGGTGAGAGTGTAGCTGCCGATCAGGCCGGTCAGGGAGAGGTTCGTGAAGCTGCTCGCCCCGGTGCCGCTCGTGGCGATCGTCGTGGTGCCGCCGAGCGCGACACCGGCCGGAGCGCCCGTCAGGGCGGCGACCACATTGACCGCGGCAGTCGGCACATTATTTCCCCCCGCATCACGCAGCTGCACGACCGGCTGCTGGGCCAGCGCACCCCCGTTCACTACGCTCGCGGACGGTTGAGTCGTCACCGCGAGTTGAGTCGCCGCGCCGGCGCCGAGCGCGATCGTGCCTGACGTCGCGCCGGCGAGGCCGGTGCTGGCAAAGCTGAGGGTGTAGTTCCCCACCAGGCCAGTCAGGCTGAGGTTGGTGAAGCTCACCTGGCCGCCGGCGTTGGTCGTGAGCGCCGCGGTCCCGCTGAGCGTCGCGCCCGCCGACGCGCTCGCCGTGATGCTGACGCCCGCCTGGCTGACGTTGTTGTTGAACGCATCCTGCAGCTGCAGCACCGGCTGCTGGACCAGAGCGACGCCATTTGTGGCGCTGGCGGAGGGCTGCGTGGTGATCACGACCTTGGTGGCCGCGGCGGGCGTGCCCGTCGCCGTAAAGGTCACCGGGCTGCCGATCAGGCTCGCCACCGTGGCGGTGAGGCTGTTGCTGCCCGCGGTCTGGCCCAGGGTCCAGGAGCCGCCGGTCGCCAGCCCGCTCGCGCCGGTGGTGCCGCTGCCGCTGGCGATGCTGCCGCTCCCCGTTGCGATGGCGAAGGTCACCACCACTCCGTTCACCGGATTGCCGCTCTGGTCCGTGACCAGGACGGAGGGGTTGGTCGCGACGGCGGTGTTCACCGTCGCCGTCTGCCCGTCACCCGCGCTCGACGCAATCGTCGTGGCGGGACCGGTCTGGAGGACGACGGTCGTCGAGGTGAGCGCGGGAAGGACGCCGCTGGTGAAGCGCAGGGTGTAGCTGCCGACCAGGCCCGTCAGCGACAGGTTCGTGAAGCTCGAGGCGCCCGCGCCGCTCGTGGCGACCGTCGTGGTGCCGCCGAGCGTCACCCCCGCCGGGCTGCCCGTGAGCGACGCGACGATGTTGACGCCACCGCTGCTCACCGCATTCCCACCGGCGTCACGCAACTGAATGACCGGCTGCTGGGACAGGACGTTGCCGTTCACCACGGAGCCAGAGGGCTGGGTGGTCACCGTCATCTGACTCGCGGCACCGGCACCGAGCGCGATCGCACCCGACGTCGCGCCGGTGAGCCCGCTGCTGGCAAAGCTGAGGGTGTAGCTCCCGACGGTGCCATTCAGGACCAGCCCGCTGAAGCTGGCCTGGCCACCGGCGTTGGTGTTCACAGTGGTCGTGCCGAGCAGCGTACCGCCACTCGAGGCGGTGACAGTCACACCGATTCCTGCGCCCGTGACGGCGTTCCCGAACTGGTCGCGCAGCTGGATCTGCGGCTGCTGGGCCAGCGCCACGCCGTTCGTCGCGCTGCCGGAGGGCTGGGTCGTGATACCGAGCTGACTCGCCGGTGCCGGCGTGCCGGTGGCGGTGAAACTGAGCGGGCTGCCCACCAGGCCGATGGCGGTGGCCGTGAGGGTATTGCTCCCGGCGACCGTACCCAACGTCCAGCCGCCTACTGTCGCGATCCCGCTGGCGCCGCTCACGGCGGTCGTCCCGGTGGCACTGCCGCCACCGCTTGCCACCGCGAAGGTCACCGTGGTGCCGCTGACGAGGTTACCGCTTTGGTCGGTGACCAGGACGGCCGGGGTAATCGGGAGCAGGCTGTTGACTGTGGCGCTCTGGCCGTCGCCGCTGCTGATGGCGATGGTCGTCGCCGGGCCCGCGAGCAGGCCGATACTGCTAGACGTCGTACCGGTCACACCACTCGCGCTGAGCGCGAGGGTGTAGCTCCCGGTGAGCCCGGTGAGTGAGAGATTGGTGAAGCTGGCGGAGCCCCCGGCATTGGTCAGGGCGCTGGTCGTACCCCCGAGCGCCACGCCGGCGGGATTCCCGCTGATTGCCACGGCGACGCTCACCCCCGCCGTCGAGACGGGATTGCCGCCGGCGTCCCGCAGTTGCACCACGGGCTGCTGCGCGAGGGTGTTGCCGTTCACCACGCTGGTGGATGGCTGGGTCGTGAGCGCCAGCTGGCTGGCCGCACCGGCGACGAGGGAAATGCTGGACGAGGTTGCACCAGTCAGTCCGGTGCTGGTGAAGCTGAGCGTATAGCTGCCGAGCAGCCCGTTCAGCACCAGATTGGTGAAGCTGGCCTGACCGCTGGCATTGGTCGCGATAGTGCTCGTGCCGGCGACGCTGCCGCTGCCCGAGGCCGCCGCCGTGACACCGACGCCAGCCTGGCTGACCGCGTTGCCGAAGGCATCCCGGAGCTGCAGCACCGGCTGTTGCGCGAGCGCAACCCCGTTCGTGGCGCTGCTGGACGGCTGGGTCGTGATGGTCAGCTGGCTGGCGGCCGCGGGGGTGCCCGTCGCGGTAAACGTGAGGGGACTTCCGGCCAGCGAACCGGAAGCAGCGGAAAGCGTGTTGGCGCCTGCCGTCGTCCCGAGCGTCCAGCTGCCGAGCGTCGCGATGCCGGACGCGTTGGTGTTCGTCGAGGTGCCGGTCGCACTACCCCCGCCCGAGGCCACGGCGAAGGTGACGGCGACGCCGCTCACCGGGTTGCCGCTCTGATCGGTTATGAGCACGGCGGGCGCCGTCGGCAGCGCTGCGCCGACCGTCCCGCTCTGATTGTCTCCCCCGCTCACCGCCAGCGTGGTCGCCGCCCCGGCGGTGAGGGTGAAGCTGGTCGAGGTTGCCGCTGTCAGCGGCGCGGAGCTGAAGCTGAGCGAGTGTGCGCCGGCGGTGCCTGTAATCGAAAGCCCGCTGAAGCTGGCGACGCCGCTCGCGTTGGTGCTGCTGCTCGCCGTGCCGCCGAGCACACCACCCCCGGAGGCGATGGCCGCTGTGACGGTGAGCCCGCTCTGGGTCACCACGTTGCCGAAGGCGTCAGTCACCTGGACCACAGGCTGCGGCGAGAGCGCCGCACCGTTGATCGCCGAGGTGGTGCCGGGCTGCGTAGTCAGCTGGAGGGCTGCCGCCGCCCCAGCCGCCGGTGTTGCGCTGTAGACCACCGGCGTCAGGCTCGCGACCGAGGCACTGAGGGTGTTGAGCGTGCCCGCTACCATGCCGAGAGTCCAGCTCCCGAGCGTGGCCTGCCCCGAGACGCTGGTTGCCGGTGTCGCACCGGTCACGCTACCACCGCCGGCAGTGACCGCGAAGGTCACTGTGGCGCCGGCGACCGGGTTGCCACTCTGGTCTGCGACAGACACCGTGATCGGTGTGCCGACCGCCACCCCTGCTGTCCCCGACAGTGCCGTCGCCCCGACCGCGGTCACCGTCGCGGATGCACCTGCGTTGAGCTGAATCGGCCCTGACAGAAGCGCCGGGAGGCCGCTGGTGCTGAAGCTGAGCGTGCGCGCACCGATCGTGCCGGTGATGGCGAGGTTGGTGAAGCTTGCGACGCCAGAGGCATTGGTATTCACCGTCGCCGTACCACCGAGCGTGCCGCCGCCCGTCGCGATGACCGCCGTCACGGCAACACCGGCCTGTGGCACGTTGTTGCCGAATACATCCTTGAGCTGGAACGAAGGCTGGGTGGTGAGGGCGACTCCGCTCTGCGCGGCGGCCGGGGCCATCGTGAGAAAGACGAGGGAAGCCGGTGCGCCCGCGGTCGCGGTCGCCATGATGGTGACCGGCGTCAGTCCGGCCACCGCCGCCGTCAACGTGTTACTGCCGGCCTGGGTGCCAAGCGTCCAGCCACTCACCCGGGCCACGCCGCCCGCATCGGTGGTATCGACCAGTGCACCGGTAATGCTGCCGCCGCCCGTCGCGAGGGCGAAGGTGACCACCACTCCCTTCATGCCGTTGCCGCGCTGGTCCTTGACCGTGACGCCCGGTGCGACCGCGACCGCCGTCCCGACCGTGGCGGACTGACCGGCTCCCGCGCTCACCACCAGGCTCGACGCCACCGGATCCGAGGGCCCTGTCCCGTCGCCACCGCAGGCGGAGAGGACGGCAAAGGTGGTGAGGAGTGCAAGGCGTGTGGTGTTCCGCATGGGCAGGACCCCTGGGGCGCTGGCAAGGTGGCAACGGCCACCGAGGGGCCAAGAGGCCTCCCGGTGATTCAATGTCTCAGAATGGACCTTCACGTAACAAGATCTGTGCCCGGACTGGGGGATTGGCCCACCCGACCCAGCCGGACCTGGGGGTAGTTGTGGAATGGCGAAATCTGCTGATCGGGGCCACTTCTGGCCACTGAATCGGCCAAGACCGGTCCCGCGGGGAGGTGAGCCCGGTGTCCCGGCGAGCGAGGGTCGTCCCTCATGGTGGGAAAGAACGAAGGCAGGCCGGGAAACCCTGCTCCCGTCCCGCCTGTATGCGCCGCGAAGGAATCGAACCTTCAACCTAGTGATTAAGAGGACCCGACCGGCAATTGAACCGTAGTCGCCGTGGATAGCGTAGATTCCCCATTCCCAACGAGTTACCCCGGCGAGTCGAACCGCGCACTTTCACGCGGTTCGATCGAAGTCTTCACTGTTTCGGTTGAAATTGGATAACTATTTCTCTGGCCTCGGCCAGGAAGGATGCCCGGGGCCCTCACCGGAACTGGGAGTGGCTTGGACCTCTGTCTTGGGCGGCACTTGCCGCAGCGTAAGGCCCTCGTAGTAGCGGCCGTAGTGCCCCGCATGTGACCTATACTCCGCCGGGAACCCCCTCTCCTTCATCAGGATGCCGAAAAGGTTCTTCTTCTTGGGCTCCACGGCGTTTTCGGTGCACCACCGATCGTAGGCCGTGTAGAGGTCCGCCGATGTCACGAATCCCCTTGGTGAAGCATCGACCATTTCTTCGAAGAAATCGGCGAGCTCGTTTGATTCATCCCGGTATTCCTGAGTCGCAGTCCTCACCCGGCAAGGAATAGCCAACCCCATCGTCTGCCACTCAAGGAACCCTCGAACAGCCCACGCCATGATCCCGGCGCCCTCCTCCTCTAAGAGCAGCTTTGCCAAATCCTTGACTCGCTCGTCCGGGGGGATCGTGACCTCGAAGGGGATGAGGTGAATTCGGCGCCAGATTGCTTCATCTACACCTCGAATGCCGGGCTTGTGGTTGACAGCCAGCCAAAGCTTGAATTCTGGGTGGAAGTCGAAAAACTCGGAGTACAGCTTTCGTGCGGTGACCTTGTCTCCACCGGTGAGTTGCTTCACCAAAGCCTCGTTGAAACGCTGCCCTCGGTTCGCCTCCGAGGCAGTCACAAGCCGCAGACCCCGTAAGGCAGCAAGATCATTGCGCACACCATCACCGCGGTTCCCGTCTACGAGCGCCTTGAAGTCCGTGGGTCGGCCGTAACTCCCCATGATTCCTCGAAGCACTTCAATAAACGTGCTTTTTCCGTTTGCCCCTTGGCCGTAGAGAAGAAAGAAGCACTGTTCTGCCGTGGAACCGGTGAGGGTGTAGCCGACTGACCTCTGGAGGAAGGCGACTAGCTCGGCATCGCCCTTCATCACCCGTTCGAGAAAGGCCAACCATCGCGGGCAAGGCATCTCCAGGTCGAGAGCCAGTCCCCCCTGCATACTGATGAAATCCTCACGCTCAAAGTCCCTCAGGCGTCCCGCTTGGAGCTCGACGGTCCCGTTGTGCAGGTTGAATAGCATCTGGTCGGCATCCAGCTCTTCGGGCTGCAGGGGTACGTGATGTTGCGCTGACCATATCATCGCCTCTATTCGCTGTTTCGACTGCGAGGTAGTCGCCCATTTTGCAAGCGCGGACGCGTCTTCCCTACGTTCAGCGTTCTGCGCTTCCCCGAGAATGCTCCGGGCTGTGCGGATGGCGAACCCCTCTATCCGGCCCGCCTTGTCGCCTATCCATCGCATACCGTCCCATACACGCCATTCCTTCCACGGATACACGTATCGAATTTTTTCACCATATCCCCGGACTAGGCGTTCGCCATTGGCGGCATCCGTGTTGGCGACGTTGGTCAGGCTGGGTCGCGCATTCGATACGCCCAGCCATTTGGCAACCGTATCGGTGACCTCTTTGCCGAAGTACTGACGCATGCCGGTAATGCCTTGAAGCTCCTTCCCCCTTCCCTCCGCCCTGCGGCTCTGCTTCACCTTCGCGACCTTGGCCTCGATATCCGCGCAACCGGCCTTTTCGCAGATCAGGCGCAGGTACCGCTCGATCTCGGAATCGTTGCTCGCCATTTCTGATTTGATCAGGAAGCCCGCGAGCGCCACCGCTGCATTGTCCCGGCTCCCCTCCGAAGGAAAGCATTGAATCAACAGGACCGTCGCAGCAAGGCGCGCCACCTGGGTTCGGAGAGTTTCTGCGTCAATATCCCGCGGCTCTCCCTCATTCACCCATTCTACCTGCTCACCAGTTGGATGAACCGATCCGGGAAAGACGGTCTGTCGTCCATTCGCCCGAATCTCAGCGATCATCGCCCCGCGCGGCAGGGCGAAGAATTCCGATTCGATTCCTTCCGCATGGAACAACCAATGGGAGGATGCCTTGCCTGCGCGGCCGAATACCGCCTCGGTCGGAGGAAGAAACTCTCGCGCCAGATCAACCGCCAAAGGGTGATCGAGGTCGATATCGATCAGCCATCTCGACGCCTCGCCGGTTCTTATGCCGATGTTCTGAGGTGAACCATCGAAATATTGCTCGACGTTCTCTAGGTTCAGCTCGAGCTGTTCCCACCCCCTAATTCGGGGCGCCTTCTCCCGGTAGCCAACAGGGATGGGTTTGTACCCTCGAATGATGTTGCTCTTGGCTCTTTCCAGGATGGAGGGAGTCATGGAACCTCCAAGATGATTCCGTGCCTTCCGAGCTCCCATGCGGCATCCATGAGGCGACGTTCCCATCCCCGTCGCATCCTTCGACAGGAAGCATGGATGTGCCCGAGAGGAATTCGTACCAACGACTCATAAACCTCTCTCTTTGAGGCGGAGAGCCGGTTGCCCCTATTCGCTAGCTCCACACGGCACCACAAATCGCACACCCGAAGCATTAGCTCGAAGTCGGAGCATTTCGGCCCCGTGGGGATGTGCTGTTGATCTTCATAGCAGTCTGGGGAGAGATTATCCCCGCAGTCCTCCGCCATCTCCTCGGCAGACCCCGTCCGCAGCGGGGTCTTGCCATGTCCACCATCGCCAATCATTCCGCCCCTCCTTGCCTAGTGTGTGTGCGTTAGTCTCATATGCTCTCCTTTTTCCTTCGTTGGACTGCTGATAGGTCTCTTTCGTGCCTAGACCCGCCCACCCCGTTCATAGAACCGCGTCAAGTCTTCGGAATTGAACCACACTCGCTTTCCGAGTCGCCGCACCGGTATCTGACCAGTCCGACCGAAACGCCACATCGCCGCCTTGCTCAGCGGCTCCGCAAAGCCGTACAGCTCGGCCAAGAACAGCCCGGCCTGCTCGGCGTTCATCGCCCGGGCGTTTGTTGCTGTGACGGTCATGTGCCTTCCTTTCGCGTATGTGAGACACAAAAAAGGCAGTGCCTGTTGGCGGAGTATGTCCGCCGTTGGCCCTGCCTCGTGAGACTGCACCATTCCAATTGTCGGCCATGCACCGCGAGGCGATGACTCAGCCCCTCCTGCGATCAGTGCACCCGCAGACCCAACGTACTACTCACCGCACACGCCGTCAACTGAGCAACACCTACATACACCGCTTCGCTGTACACCTATAGAGGTCGATGCAGGTATCGGCCAAATCTCCCACAACACTCCTATAGGAGTTTACGGAAAAACTGTATCGAGCTCTATAGGTGCGTAGAGGACACCCTCTCCCCTCCTTCAGGAGGTGCCTCAGGTCGTCTCCTCCCTTCCAGCCCTCTAAACGTGCCCCCCCTCCCCGCAACGCACCCGCAGGCGGCGCAACCTACCCCGCAAGTGGATCGAAGGTGGTGGGAAACCGAGTCGGACGTGACGCTAGGTGGAGAGAACCCCGATAACCGCCCCTCGGCGGCAAGGGATTGAAAGTCTCTTCACCGGAACCGCGTCATGGGTAATCCCAATCTGAAGGAGCACGCCCGAAAGGGCGGCATCAATAGCGGCAGGCGGCGGATGAGTCTGGCCCGCTGGGATGAGATGCTCACGCCTCTCACCTCTCCTGCCGATGCGAAGCTCCGCCTTGAGGACATACAGAAGTGGGCCCTTTCCGGGATCGTGACCACCGCGCAGGCCTCGGCTGCGACCCGAACGGTCGAAATCTGGCTTCGTGCCGAAGTATCTGAATTGGACCGTCAAAAGCTCCGGGAACTTGAGCAGAAGACCATTGACCTCGCCCAGGAGCTGAAGAAAGCCCGCTCCGGCATCCGGGTCGCCTAGTGTCTTCGATCCGCAACGCCGCCCGCCTCGAGGCGGTGAGCCGCAAACTCGAAGCGCTCCATGTCGAGGGCGGGAGTCAGAGCCGAGATTTCACAGAGTACGCGGAGGATCCCGTCCGGTTCGCGGTGGAAATCCTCGGCATGCAGAGTGCCACCCGTCGCAGCGATGGGACCGCATACCAATTCGAGATTCTCGACGCCGTACAGGGTCATTCCCGCACGGCCATTCGTGCCGGGCACGGGGTAGGTAAGACCGCGTCGCTCGCAATGCTCTCCTTGTGGTGGCTCATCACGCGGCCGTACTCCCGCGTCGTGGTGGTGGCCCCGCAGTACGAGCGGCAGGTGCGAGGCGTTCTCTTCGCTGAACTCCGCAAGGTGGCCCGACGGTCAAAGGTGCCGCTCCCCGTCGAGGTGCTGGCGGGAAAGGCCGTTGTAAGCGGTTTCGGCAATGAATGGGGCATTGTCGGTCTGCCTGCCACAGAGCCTGACCGCATCGAAGGCCAGCACGCCGAGGGAGGCCTTCTCCTAGTGATGGATGAAACGAAGGGCGTTCCACAGGACAGCTTTGATGCGCTAATGGGAGCGCTTACCGGTGGCGAGGACAGCCGCCTTGTCGTGGCCAGCACGCCAGGAGGGACGGCAGGGCCGTTTTACCGCGCCTGCGAGCGGGGCCTCTTCCATGTCGTGCATCTCTCCAGCGAGGACAGCTCTATCGTCAGCCCTATGTGGTGCGAGGAGCGTGCAGCCGAGTGGGGCAAAGAGAGCCAGCTCTACACGACACGGGTTCAGGGCGAGTTCGCCGATGCTGGGGACGGCCAGCTCTTCGGCTTGAGCCTCCTTGAGGGAGCGATCGCACCGATTGAAGTCCCGCCCACCGCTGACGTGATCTTTGGAGTGGACGTGGCCCGCAGTATTGCTGGGGACCAGTCCTGCATCTGCATCACCAAGGGTGGCAGGGTCGAGCGGTTCATCCTGTGGCGAAGCCCGGACCTCATGGTGACCGTCCAGCGGGTAATGCGTGAAGCCCTGCTCCACACTCCCAAGCTGATCCGTGTTGATGTCGGAGGAGTCGGTGCTGGAGTGGTGGACCGCTTGCGGGAGCTGCGTTTTCGACGCGTAGAGGCCGTGCATTTCGGCGGGGCGGCGAAGGACACGGCCCGGTTTAGGAATGAACGTGCTGAGATGTACTGGCTTGTTCGGGAGGCCCTTGAACGGCACACCATCTCGCTTCCCGATGACGATGAACTTTTGGCCGATCTCTCGGCCATCCGTTACACCTTCACCGGCAGCGGCCTCATTCAGCTCGAGGCCAAGGACGAGACACGGCGCAGGTTGGGGCGAAGTCCCGACCGGGCCGACGCCCTGGCTCTGGCAGTCTCCGCCCGTCCCGCGCGATCCCGCCCTCGGGCAGTGCGACCCTTCGAAGTGCCTCCCAGTTCCTTCGATCCCTTAGCACAACCTACCCCTTGGCTGGGGTCAGGTGACTACGACTCCTATCCGGCGAGGTGAGGAAATGATGAGCGAGGAATGGCTGGCATTGGTGAACCGGCTCAAGGCCGAGGCGCAGGAAGCGGCACGGGCAGTGAGCCGCCTCGAATCCCTCAGGCGTTCTTGTGCCCTTCCGGCCAAGCAGGGTGATAAGAAGGCCGCCGAGAGGCTCGCACAGTCGGCCATCGAACTGGCAAAGGCTGAGGAGGAACGTGCTGACCTCGGGCTGGCCATAGGGGAAGCAGAGGCAGGACTCCAAGCAGCGCAGGCCGAGGAGGCCGCGGCAGAGACGGAGCGAAGACGGGAGGAAGCCGCAGTGTTGGTCTCCCGCCGGATCGAGGAGGCCCGAACCGTCGATGAAGCCCTGCTGACCCTCTCAGCTGCGGCTCGGGCATACCTCGCGACCGGTCACGAGCTCATCCCATACTTCGACGTCACTGGACAGAACGACTATCTCCTGACGGTGAAATTCCCCATCGGTAGTGCCTTCGCACACGCCGACCGCGAACTATTTCACGCTTTGGACGGCCGGCCGGTTGGCCGAGGCCTGCTGTCCGAGCACGAAGTAACCGTTTGGGCGCCCTTCCTTTCGCGCAGGGGAGTGACCGCATGACCGCGCCCGTCCTCCGAATCGAGAAATTGGACGAGGACCAACGCCTTGTGGGCGGGTGGGCCTCAATCATTGAGCACCCGGATGGAACCCCCATAGTGGACAGTCAGGGGGATGTGATCCTCGAGGACGACCTCGTGGAAGCAGCCCACAGCTTCATGCAGAAGAGTCGGGACTTGGGTCTTGATCACCGGATCAAGGGCGTGGGGACGGTGGTCGATTCCGTGGTCTTTACACGGGACCTCAAGAAGGCGCTGGGCCTTCCTTCGAGCTTCCCGACCGGCTGGTACGTGACCGCGAAGGTGGATAACGAAGAAGTCTGGCAGGCCATCAAGAAGGGGGAGCTCTTGGCATTCTCAATAGGAGGTACCGGCCTGCGGGAACCATGGCAGGAACCGTTGGCCAAGACCAACCGGTGGTGCATGGACTGTGGAAGGCGAAAGAGCCAGACGGGCCGATGCCCTAACTGCGGGCCGCGGCCCACCATCACCAAGCACGCTCGCGAAGTCCTGGGCAAGACCATCGAGCTGTATGCCAAGGAGTTTCGGAAGTCAGGTGAGAGTCTGCCCCAGACGGTTAAGCGTCTGGCTGACGAGGGGGATTCGGGGCTGACGCTCCTCTACGAGCTACACGATAGGGCATGATAGGGCCATACTTGCGGCATGAGGTCCGACACTTATATTCGCCTGAGACTCCAAGAACTCTCGATCCTCGCAATGTCGTCGAGTGTCGGCTCCGTCGGGGGAGTGGGGCATCTGGGCAGCCTTCTGAATGCAACTTCCCTATAGCCAGAGGTCCTAGGTCATGAGACAGCTTCACTCCGGAGCGTGGGTCATTTCTGGACTTCTGGTTGCCGGCGGGTGCGCTGGCGCTGGTTCAGAGGCGAAGCCGCCAATCAGCCCAACGAGTGCAGAGTTTGCAGATCGATATCAGTTGGTAGATTCGACTGTTTTTCAAGAGTCGGACACCGCTCCAATCGCCCGACTGGCAGGCGTAACGCTAACCAGAAATGGCTCCATCCTCATAGCCGACCTCTCTGAGGGTAATGCTAAGCTATACTCCCATGACGGTCACCTGTTGCACATTCTCGGCAGGAAAGGCGATGGGCCGGGAGAATTTCGTCAACCGCTTTATACTGCAGTGGATGCGCACGGGCAGATGTATGTTGTTGAGCCAAGCCCCGCCAAGGTCGTTGTATTCGATGGGGATGGGCAATATGTCAGGGAGTTTAGAATTGATAGCTCGACGACCGTTCAGAGTTTCGCTCTCCTAGCTGAAGACAGGTTCCTCTTCTCAGGCAAGGTGGCCGCAGATTCCGCTGTGTTCATCACGGATTCGTTGGGCACGATTCAACGAATGTATCTCGGTCGCGACAGGCTACGTGCGACGGATGACCCACGAAACCAAGCATGGGAAAGCGCAAGGAGATCCATGGTCCTTCCGCTCGGCGATACCGCTCTCGTCGTGTCCTCGGTAGGTGACTCCCTTTGGTTTGTGGATCTACGGACTGGCGCGATCAGTTCAACACCAATTCTAGTGCCCGGCCGCATACGTCCGTTAGCACCGCACGAACCATATCATGACATGGCTGGCTTGATGCGGTGGACCTCATCCTTTCACGCTGCTCCCAGCGTCAGGGGGTCGGCTGGATTGATTGTCATTCCGTATGTACAGGGGATTCTCACGCATCACGATCCCACGCTTCTTCTTTCGAGGTACAAGGGGACCTGGGAAGTCCTTGAACACGCCCCTGCGGTGATGGCGGTCAGTGACAGTACACTTATCGTGTTACTAGGGCCCGACGGCCGCGCTACGACAGCGGTTGGCTACTACCGCCGGAGGGCGTCTTGACACTAACGCGCGTCGCTGCTTTGGCAGTCCTTCTGATTTGCGCCTGTCAAGGGGAGCGCAGGCCTGCGGCGCCGCCTGCGCTGGTTGAGTTCGCCGGGAAGCCCGACTCAGCAAAGATGGTTAAGGTTGAAGACCTCTTGCGACCAGCGGTGGATTCCATAATCGCCCATATCAATCGAGGGTCGCTCAAACGATTGTGCGGGTCGAAGCCCACAGGTAAGCCGCGTGAGTTACTTTTTATTACCGCAGAGCACTGCCTCGGGTGTCGAACAGTCGGATACAGCCTTCGACACCTCGTGAGCGACAGCACCTCGGTTCGCTTCTACGTTGGTATTCCGGAGTCTGATTCGCAGCCCGTTTGCGATTTCTTTCGGGCGGAGCGGGTGCCGCGCTCGATCGGCGTCGTCGCGTTGCCCCGTCCTCTCTTAGGGGACACAATGTTCCACCGGATCGCGATGTACGTGAGGTTGGATGATGCCGGCCGCATTACGAGCGAACGAGCGGGGGTGGACATCCTGCAGCTGCTTCAAAGTGAAGATAGAATCGCGAGAGAAACACACGGAAGTTCTGTTGGCCTTACTCACAATCCTTAGACCGGAGGAATAACATGTTGCGGACCATCAAGCGAATCGTCATCGGCTTGGGCTTGGCGTTGGTGACCCATGCATCACTAGCACGCCCAATCGCTGCCCAGCCAGCGACACCGTGCGGGGGTTGCATGGGGATGGGCTACCCACTCGCTGTCGAGGCTTGTACCGAGACGGGATACATCTGCTCTGCCAGGCTTTGTACCCCGCCGTGTGGGTGTTGCGCGTGTTCACACTAGACGCTGGGTACCATTACTCCGAATCGTTTTGCTAAGTCGCCTAGAGTCGGCCGACGGCCACTATCCCACCCTACCGGGGTAGTGGCCGGACCGTCTACCCTCCGCCTCACCGCGCTGTTACCCGGTACAGTCGGCGTTGGAGTATGCTTATGCTTGCGAGAGTCGGGAGGGCGACTCCAAGCACCACTCCAAGATTGGTTGCCTGCGTGAATGGAAAGACCAGCAGAATAAGTGCGAACGCGACGGTTCCGGCCACAACTGACAACGCCCAACGAATGACCCGCGGGTTATCAGTCTCTCGCGTGCCCAGCCCGGCAAGCAAGGCCAGTGGGTTTAGGAGGAGGATGTTCATATTCGAGGCGGCGTAAGTGTGGCTTGTAAGAGCCCAGAGCGCCAACAATACAAAACCTCCGCTTCCAGTCACCACTAGCCAAAGCCGAGCCGGCACAGATCCTAAGAAATGCTGGAACATACTGTTAGCCAGAATGATTATGAGTCCAATGACGGAGCCTGCTGCGAGCCCGACCCACCCAACATCAAATCTCTCCGCGCGCCTGACCCCGCCAGTGGTGGGCCGAAGCAGGTATTCGTTGGTCACGGCAGGTGCTCCATTTATCACCGGGCCGCTAACCTTCAGGAGGCGAATCGACTCGCTTAGACGCTCTGGAATGAATGTTTCATCCCACTTGGATATCTCGTGATCGGCATTTAACCCAAGAGCAAGCTCAATTAGGATCGCCCACGCTGGCGCGACCGAAGTGTGATACCTAACGACGGATCTGTAGGTCTGCCCAGGGGCAGGCGTGACCTTGAGATCCGCGAGTGTTGGGAGCACTGTACGTTGGAGGGCGTCACGAATTCGGGTAGAGCAGTTATCCGTAAAATACTTGTACAGGTAGTACCTATTCTCGGGTTCCACGTTTGTAGCCAAAAAGCTGGCCAGCGCGAGGGCTTTGTCGCTGGGAAGACGAAGTTCCTGAATGCGGATGGTGCGACCGGCGGCAAGGTATCGCTCAAACTCACGATCTGCTTGTTGCCCCGCCATCCAATAATTCATCTCGCCTTTAAAGAACCGCCAAAGGAAGCCGGGGTCTGTAAAGCTGAAGCGGCCGTAGTCATACAATATGCCCACGCTATCGTCAGTCCGCCTTACCCAGAGGCCATTGTGTCCGAAGAGTTCGTAAATCGCCGGACCGGGCTCAAATGTAACCAAGGCGATTCGATATGATTGCGCTGGCTGGGCCACCGCTTTCTCTGGGAGGCTCAGTGAAGTTAGAACCAGTGCAGCCGCAACTCCGAATCTCCGCAGTAGTTCCAAGAGACTACTCCTACGCTTTTCTGTTGGAGGAATCGACCAGATCTTACGAATAGTAGGAGGACCACGAAGAATTGCAAAGGCGAGGGCATTGACGCCTTCGGCAGCCGTGTTGTTCCGAAGTCAGGCTTCCCCTGCTGCGGCCGGAGAAGGTGGAGCAGATGTCGAACCGTCGTTCTAGGAAGACAGCAGACCAAGAACGAGGTCGGCAGGATGGTTGATCGCCTGGAGCCGCCGCGCCGCCGATTGTGGTGACCTCTGGCATGTGGGACCTTCTCCGCGTCCTATCACTACCGCCCTCAGCTAGCAACGCATCCTTGACCACTGCTAGCGCGTCACCACACCGCCACAGGCTCGGGGCGATGCGGCGGCAACTAGGGAGAAGATCGGGAGCTCCGTGGAATCACCGACTAACCGGCGCCGTTGGAAGGCCTAAGATCACTGCCTGTAGCGGCTGGGAACTGCTGCCTTGGGCCAGTTTCCTTGCCTGCGCAAGAGCCTCAATCGATTCAGGTGTTCCAGCCAGCAATTCTTCGCGAGCAAGGAATGCGGCCGCGTAGGCCACAGCATCCGCGTCCTTCTGCAGTCCCAACGAAACTATAGCCGCGTTGTAAAGGGCTCTCCCTTTTGCGATGCTTCCTTCCCGGAAGGCGAGAAGGCCTTGTGTCGCGGTCCAGACGGCTAGATTGCGAGGATCGGCTAGCAGCTCGTCCTTCATTGCAGCCGCCTCCACATTCGCCTTCGGAAGTTGGCCTGCACTTGCGAGGCTGAACACCAAGTTGTTACGCATACCGAAATCATCCGGCCAAGCCTGCAGGGCACGGCGGGCCATCGCCTCCGAACGCACATAGTCCTGCACCAATACTGATCCTACGAAGGTCCCCATCCGCGCCGGCCGCGATGAGAATGGCTCATCACTCTGCCAGCGCATGGCCTCATTGAACGATTCCATCCACCGATTGCTCCGGTATGCTTCCCAAGCGCGAGCTTCGAAGGAGCGGGGTCGTTCCAAAAGCCTCTTGGGAACGTGAAACGTGGGGAGGTTTTGGGTCGCCCACTCTGCTTGAGCGATGACATTCTCATTCGGTGAGACGAGTGCATGATGGAAAAGTCTTCGTGCCTCGCCACGGTGACCCTCCCGAAGCTCGATCGTCGCCAACGCGCTCGCGAGCTCGGACGTATGCTTTGGGTCGATGGAGCGTGAAGCGACGGCTGCACGAGCAAGCTTTATGAATCGTGGCTGTCTGTCAGCCACCGTGGCAACGGCCACTTCCGAGGCCAGGAGCCATGGGTCGGTCTTGGTCCGTTCACTCTTGCGGAGAACGCGCAGGGCCTCCTCAACATCCCTTCGGTGCAAGTGGAGCCGCGCCGCGGAGCGGAGCGCGAAGCGGTTGTCTGGCTCGAGCGCCAGCGCACGTCGCATGGCGTCAACTGCTTTGTCGGGCAGGCCGACAACCACGTAGTGCCTCGCGAGGTCTATCCATCCAATACTGTTGCGTGGCTCACCTCGAAGACGGACTCGAAGTCGATGAATTGCTGCCCTAGTTTGGTCCAGAGTCGGTGCGAGATCGCCAGGTTCGAATGACTCAAGTCCAAGTACCACATTCGCAAGCCTTCTCGAAGCGGGAGTCCCCTCTTTGTCGTTCCTGAGCAGGAAAGTGGCGGCATCTCGGGCCAACTCAGGTCGACCACTAACCAGCGCCACTCCTACAGCATCCGCCGCGAATGGCACGCTCGGGTTCTTGCGCCATTCGGCTAACCGACGCTCAACGACCTCAATCGAAGGCTTCGGAGGAAGCGCCCTCTCCCCGGTTACGAATGGGACTAGTTCCCCGGCCACAACCGTCGCCACGGAATCCCGCCAGCGCGGGACAATCCTTCGAGGCTGTTTGTCGTCGAATGTGCTCACGCGCAACTACCTTCGAGCAGCACTGGCCGCCCGACTGGCCAAGAGATTGAACTCCGAAACGTAGCGCTCTACTGAGTACTGGCTGCCATTCTTCATGATCACATTTCTGGGATGCCCTCGCCTGAGCGGATCAGGGTCGCAGAGCTCGCGTACAATGCGAAGGACTTGATCGGTATACGGCGCGGGGACCGAAAGTGAGAATCGGGCCATCCCTTGATCCATCGCATCCCTGAGGTGTGGAAGCACATCTCGAAAGAAGCCTCGGTAGCTCTGGTAGTGGAACTGCGCAGGTAATTCCGCGAACAGCAAGGCTGTCATTGTTGTCTTGGCGAATAGGAATACGACCATGCTGCCCAAGAGATATAGGTCGCATCCGAAGCGCCGTGCGGCCCACTCGGTCGGAATTTCAGAATACAGCAATTCAGGGGGCGCATAGGATTGAGCTCCTGGGATCCGTCGCCCGTCATGAGGCCCATCTACTCCTTTGAGGACGGCCCGCCCTAAATCCCCAATCTTCGAGGTGAGTTTCGAATAGACCAGAACATTTGATGGCTTCACATCTTGGTGAGCGATATTCGCCTGATGGAGCTGCCCGATGCCGTTCGAGATGTGCTGCAGGCAACGAAACACCCAGGCGGCGTTGAGGGAGGCTGCTTGCTCCATGTGCTTCCTAATATCTCCGTCAGCCAGCTCGAACAGCAAATAGTCAACCGTCCCACCTAGCCCGGGGGCAACCATGACTTCGCCTCTCCCTACAGCCCTCACTACTTTGTCCATTTTCTTAGTCGCACACGCGTCTAACAAGTCGCGTTCGAATGCGAATTCTGTGGTGAGACGCTTCAGTTCGTCGATGCGATTGACTCCGGGACTGCCAGCGCGGGAAAGGTCCAGGGCCTTCACGAAGACGCGATGCCCGTCCCTCTCGGCGATGTATCCTGCGGAAAACGTCCCTCCGGTACCTGAGGCAGCGAGCTGAAATTCTTCGACGACAAGCCAACCATCGGCGAGTGTTCTTCCGAGAAGTTGCATCGCCGGTGCGGTCATGGGGTCGAGCTCCAAGTCGAGTGTCGCACGAAGGCTGAGGTGTGAATCGCGTGCACCGAATACACCCCAAAGCCTTAGCGCGCTAGCAGTCGTCTGTCAAGAGTGCCAGTGATCGTGATTTATTTCACAAGCTATTGATTTCAAATGAGTTGAAAGTCGCGTGGGTTTTTGACAATCACCCCACTCGCGTTTAAGCTGGGGGAAGTTTCGATCACCTGCCGGGACGAATGCCAACCCAGTCCCTGCTCGGCTTCATGAAGGTGGGGTTGGCTGGGTCCGAGGAGCTGCGCGGCGGATCCACACGAAAGTGCCCAAGCACGCTAGAACGTACTTGGGCAGCCTTGCGAGGGTCCAATGCCACTGGGCCCGAACTGCATGAGTGCCAGGACTCTACGGCCCTGCGTTGGCCAAGCTAGGCTCTGGAAAGCGGTTCGACAAGGGGCGCGGGGTATGTGGCGGAAAGGAGAGCACGTGACCATCTCTTCACTGCCGCCGGTTGGCACCACCTACAAGACCGGCGATACCTGTCAGGTTTCCGGCGTCTACGCATGCGTAGATTGCCAGAATGCGGGACGAGCAAGCGTGATCCCATTGAGCAAGGGCGAGCGGTTCCCCCCCTGCGCCAAGACCCGCACTGCGGTTTCTTGGCGGCTCAGTCAGTACGCGTAACAAGTAGGTGGTAAAGGAAGGCCCCGCGAACGCAGCGCGGGGCCTTCTCTATTTATTGCCCCACTACCCGGATCACTCCCCCTTTAGCTGCGGCCCCTTCAGGGGGTCGGCTTGAGCGAACTGACTCCCATCGGGACGGTAGAAGAAGATCATCCGCGAGGTCCCCTGTAGCACGGCGTCGGCATCTGCCACGGCCTTGACGAACCGTAGTCGCTGTTCGGGGTCACTTGGCGAAGGGGTGGAAGAGAAATTGAGTATCAGGTGGCCCCCGCCGTCCTCCTCCTCAACCGTTGCCAGCGACCGAACATTCATCATCACGGACCGTGCCGCAGTCCGCTGCTCATCCGTGTAGCCACTGGCTGTTGAAGGGGTGGTCGATGGCATTGGCGTCACCTGGGGCTGCTCGGATGCTGGCTGGGATTGCTGATACTTTTCAAACTCTTGATCGACCTCAGGCTTTCCCCCACCGCAAGCGGACAACAGCAGCACCACCAATCGGCCCCCGGCACCGGACACGCCGGCTACGAGTTTCATAGTCTCGCTCCTCTCATGAGTTAGTTGGGATCTCTTCGGGACAATATTCCAAGATGGGTTATCCCGCAACAGAATACAGACTAGGGCTGCCTCTAGACCCGGTGACCCGGCTTGCGAGCAGTCCACACGAAGCGATATCAGGCCCTTCTTGCCCGCCTCAAGGCGGCGCGGGTGGCGTGCGGCCTGACCCAGGTGCAGGTGGCCCGGGCGCTGGGACGGCAGCAGGCCTACGTATCGAAGTGTGAATTGGGGGAGCGGCGGATCGACCCCATCGACCTGCTGGACTTCTCGGTCCTCTACCGAAAGCCGCTCGAGTATTTCCTCGCCGACTCCAAGAGCCGCACCCTGAGACGGCCTCGATAGCGATCGACGATCCTAGACGGTTTCAGCGCGGTTTCTCGCCGCTTCTCGAAGGCCGATCAGCAAGCGAAGGGCCCCCGGCTGGCTTCCGCCGGGGGCCCTTCAACTCTGGCTACACCATCTGAATGTCCCAATCATCCCGACCAAGTATCGAATCCCAGAGGATTTGGTCCGTTGCGCTACCGTCCTCGCGGTCGCTGACCAGCTCCAGCCTCAGCCCTCGGTAGGGACGCGGTAGGCCTTCACCCGACCTCCTTCCCGAGGCTGGCCTTCGATCTGATGACCCTTTCCCGGCAAGATCCGATTGAGCAGTGCGTCCACGTAGCCCTTCTTGGCTCCCGTTGCTTCCACCAGCTCCAGCTTGGTCGCCCCATCCTTCCGGCGGAGGAGCTCCAACACCTTTCGCACCGTGTCCGTTTCCCCACCCCCGAGACTCCCTCCGAGGGAACGGAATTGCGCGGTCTTCTCGGCCAACGTCTTCCTCAGGGCGAGGATTTCCGCCTTGAGGCTCTCCACTTCGGGGCTCGGTGCCTTCGGCGCCGCCTTGGGCTTCTGGGTGGCCTTCCTCGGCTGCTTCTTGGGCTGCTCGGGTGCCTGAGTGGCCACTTTCGGCTGCTTCTTTGGCTTGGACATCGCTCAGCCCTCCTCGTGCGAGTGGAGAGCCTTCGCGGCGCCTCGGAGGTGCTCGGCCGCGGCCGAAGCCTCGGGCTCCAGCTCGCGGGTGAGTGAGTCCAGCCCTTCTGGCTCCTCGTTCTTCAGCGCCATGGCAGCGATCCAGCGGAGGCGGGTGGCGGCCGGGAGACCTGGCTCATTGGCCAAGGCGACCACGGCCCGGATGAGGTGCCGCTCAAACGAACGGTAGACTGCGGTAGACGACATGGGACAGCTCCTTTCGGGTGCAAGTTCCTTCGTGGGACTGCACCGGGACTGTCCAAGCACCTCTTGTCCGAGACAACAGACGCTAACTCTGCAATTCCGACGCGGTTCCACCTTGACAGGGCCGGAGCGATGGGGCTTCGGGGTTTATCTGTCTACGGAGCAGCGCTGCGCTAAATTCGTTAGCCGTACCTAGCACGTTCGTCGGGGCGTTCCTACTTTCACATCGAGCTGAATCTCGCACTCGAAGATTCCTCCCAGTTCTAGATCCCCAATTGGTTGAGGACAGTGAGCGGGTGAAAACCTCACCCGCTCATAGGAGTGTGTTCATGGCCGATTCCAGCGCGAAGCATATCCGGCGTCGCGGCCGGATCACGGAAGCACTACCCGGCGTCTGGCGTGTCAGGGTGTACTTCGGTCGAGGCTCCGACGGTCGAGCCCTCTTCAAGCACAAGACGGTTAGGGGGACAAAGCGGGATGCCGATAGAGTCCTGACTCTCCTGCTCAAGCAGAAGGATGAAATGCGGGATCGGGGAGATATCCCCGTGAGGGACCATCGTACTGTCGAGGAGTGGATCGAAGAGTGTTTGGACAAGTACTGCCAGCGAGCCAGCCCACGCACCCGCGAACACTATCGGGTGACGCTGCGCCGGTACCTCAAGCCATTCCCCGAGCTCAGGGCTAAGAAGCTGACTGCTCTGAACGAAGTGGACGTACAGGGGTGGCTGAACAGGCTGGGCGAAGGCGACCTCTCGACCCGCACAGTGGCTCAGGTGCGCGGCTACTTCCGTATTTGCCTACGGAAGGCCAAGCACATGCGATTGATCCGAGATAACCCGATGGAAGGAAGCGAATTGCCCCGGCCGCAGCATCGGGAGATGAAATGCCTCAGCGCCGAGCAGGCGGCCAAATTCTTGGCAGGTTGGGAGGAAGATGCCAAACAGGCGGCAAACGCGGTTGAGGTTGCAGCCGCATCCGGAGGCCGCACAGATCTGCTATTCGAACAAAGGCACTTCCGCGCGGTTCTTTACGCGTTGTTCACAGTCATGATCGACACCGGCCTCCGGCCCGGTGAAGCGGCGGGCCTGAAGTGGTCCGACCTGGAGGGCAGCCACCTCCGTGTCCGGAGGGCATGGAAGCAACTCGGAGAGGGGAAATGGGGGCTCGGCCCGACCAAAACGGGCAAGCCCCGGTCCATCCCGCTCGGAAAGCGCACTCAACTGGCGCTGGCTCGCCTCAAGCAGGAGCGGAATACGTGGCGGGTCTACGCGGAGGGGATCTTCCACGACGAGGATTTCATCTTTACCTCGGCGGTGGGGACGCCCGTCGATTTCCAGAACATCCGGAGCCAGCATTTCAAGCCCATGCTGAAGCGGCTTCAGCTCCCCGATATCCGCCTGTATGATCTCCGGCACACGGCTGCCACCATTCTCATGGGGGAGAAGGTCAACCCAAAGGTCGTACAGGAGCGCCTAGGGCATTCCTCCATCACCCTCACGCTGGATACCTACTCTCACGTGCTGGAGGGGATGCAGGAGGAGGCCACCGCCGCCATGGACGCCGCCCTCTCCCGAGGTGCGGCTCGGATTGGGTAGCCATCGGATAGAACAGGAGGGGCGGCTTCCGGTATCGGATGCCGCCCCTCTCTTTATCTGCTTTATTTTCAATCACTTACAAATGCGCCGCGAAGGAATCGAACCTTCAACCTAGTGATTAAGAGTCACTTGCTCTGCCAATTGAGCTAGCGGCGCTCTGGAAAACTGTCGGCGCCACACCGAGGTGCGGCACCGTCCCCTGAACCATAGCCCCAACGGGAGTCGAACCCGTCTCTCGACCTTGAAAGGGTCGCGTCCTAACCGATAGACGATGGGGCCGTTGGGGGCCCGGCTATCCAGTACCGCTAACGGGATTCGAACCCGTGTACCAGCCTTGAGAGGGCTGTGTCCTAGGCCTCTAGACGATAGCGGCGTTGCTGACAGCATTCAGCCATCAGCCTTCAGCGGCATCGTACCGCTCTCCTGCCTCGCTCCTCCACCACCTGATGGCCGATGGCTGACGGCCGATGGCTCATTACAGGCCCGGCAGGAATCGAACCTGCAACCCCCGGTTTTGGAGACCGGTGCTCTGCCAATTGAGCTACGGACCTTCGCGGCGGCTTCGGGCGGAAGCACGGACCGGAGGACGCCCATCCCCCATCCAGCGCTCCAACCCGGCACCCTCCGCCAGGGTGGCTGACGGGGATTGAACCCGCAACCTCCGGTGCCACAGACCGGCGCTCTAACCAATTGAGCTACAACCACCACGACCGCATCGCCCGGGCCTGCCGAGCCGGGGCATTTTACCGACCGGACCCCTCCCGGTCAACCCCAGAAGCGGGACGCAAGGAACGCTGTGGCAGGGTGTTTGGGCACTGATTCGGTGTCCCAACTCATGACGGGAACGACCCCGCGGAGGGCGTTGGTGACGAAGACCGACCGCCCCAGCAGTGCCGCCCGTCCGACCCGTCGCTCCGCGACCGGGCCGGCCAGCTCCTCCACCCGCATGCGGGATACGCCCGGCAGAATGCCGAGCTCGAGTGCCGGCGCACAGAGGGTGTCGCCTTCCCACCAGAAGAGGCACCAGAGGCCAGCCTCGGCCACCTCACCCGCGGCAGTGAGCAGGACCGCTTCGTCGGGCCTGGCCTGCGCCTGCGCCCGATCGAATGCGGTTCGTTCGGTGGTCTTGTGGCGGTAGCCTGGGTGCACCAGCAGACTGGTCCGGAGCCTGACCGGATCGACCGGGCCTACCGGGCGCTCGGTCACCGCGACACCGGCCGGTCCCACCTCGAGCCGATGGGCCCGGTCGGGACCGCCCTCGGGGATCTTGAAGGCGAGTGGAAAGGGGATGCCGAGCGCCTGGCAGCTGGCCACCAGGCGACGGAGGTGAAGGCCATAGAGCGGCGCCCGTCCGCCAATGACACGGATGGTCTCGATGAGCGCGAGCGGTGTGCGCGACATTGGGGGTCCTCAGGCCTGGGCGAGCGGAGGGCGGGAATCGAACCAGGCCTTGGCCGCCGTCGCGCCGATGATAATGCACCCGCCCAGCAGGGCCCAGCGCGTGGGCGACTCGCCATGCACCGCCCAGGCAAAGAGCGGATTCAGCGCCGGCTCCAGGAACAGGAGCAGCGAGGCCTCCAGCGCCGGAATGTAGGAGATCGCCCGGGTCAGCAGCGCGTAGGCCACCCCGATCTGGAAGACACCGAGGTACACGATCACCGACCAGTCCACCACGCCATGGCCGCCTAACGGGAACAGATTGGGGAGCGCCACCAGGAAGGCGAGCAGGTTGCCCACCGCGACCGCCGCCGCCGGCGCCGCGCCGCGGGTCCCCATCCACCGGAGGCCGATCAGCATGGCCGCGTAGGAGACGCCGGACAGAAGGGCGAACAGGTTACCGCGGACCGGATCAGGCGCGGTCGCGTAGGTCACCTGGCGCCCAACGAAGAACAGCGCCATCCCTGCCCCGACCGCCGCCATGAAGACCAGGTTGCCGCGGGTGATCGCTTCCCGCAGGAGCAACGGGCCGAGCAGCAGGATGTACAGCGGCGCGGTGGACTGGAGGAAGATGGTATTCGCCGCGGTGGTCAGCTTGTTGGCGTGCACGAAGAGCACGAGCGTCGCGGCGTAGGCCAGCGCCACCAGCAGCGTCACGCCGATCGTCCCCCTCGGAATTCTTCGGGCTGCCGGCACCAGCAACCAGACCGCGACCGCCGCAATGCCTGACCGGAGCCCGGCAACCTGCCAGCTGGTGAACTGCGCCGCCTTGATCGCCGCGCCGCCGGTGCTGAACAGGAGGGCGACAACCAGGATTTCGAGGCGGGCGCGGGAGCGGGGGAGCATGGGGGAAGGTGGCAGGGGGAAGGTGGCAGGTAGCAGGTGGCAGGTAGCAGGTGGCAGGTGGCAGGTGGCAGCTGACGGCTGACGGCTGACGGCTGACGGCCCACCAAGATACCCCCACTCCGACGGGCCGGAAGGATCGGAGCGCTTACTCCAGCGGCAGCGGCGTCGCGAGGTGCAGGTAGACTACGACATTGCGATCGACCTGGCCGGTCACGGGATTCGTTTTTGCGATGTATCCCGTCTTTCCGTCGCTGTCGATGCCGAAGTCGTCGTCGTTCACCACCGCGATCGTCCGGGCATCGATCACTGCGAGCCCCTCGGGCTTGTTGTGCTCGTAGCCCAGAGCCGGATCGAGCAGGTCGACCAGCAGCACCTTGCTGGCGACGACGATCCCGGCGGCCGCAAGCTCGGCTGGGCTGAGCTCCTCGAGGGTCTTGTCGCCCACCTTGCGCCCCGTTGCGCCGTCAGCGGCGTCGCTGACGTCCGTCGCGGTGGAGAGATCGACCAGCATGATCCGCTTCTGAGCCGACGGCTTTGCGGCGTTGCGCGGCCAGTCGGTATCGAGCTCCAGCACCAGGAAGCGGGTCGGCGACAGCGCCACGATCTCGCTGACCACGTAGCTCGGCTTGTCGAGCGGATAGAGATACTGCCGCGTCGTCCTGTTCGCCGGGTCCAGCGCGACGATGCGGACCGATGTGGACGCCCGGCCCGCGGCCTTGGGATTGTCCAGCGGCGACTGCATGATCCCAAACAAGGTGCCGGTCGACTCCACCCAGGCGAGGCCTTCCATCCCGCGGCCCGAGCGGCGCTTGGCAAGCACCGTCGGCAGTCCACCGTTGAACGGATTGCGGCGCTCCAGGGTCCGGCCTTTCGCGTCCACATGCAGCAGGTGGGGGCCGTATTCCTCGGACACCCAGAATGTGCCATCCCGTAGCGCGACGAGTCCCTCGGTATCGACGCCATCCGGATCAGTCGACAGTGGCTTGCCGCCGACGGCCACCGGGATCTCTCCCGTGCTCCCCGGTCCCGCCGGATTGGGCAGTCCGGTGAGCGGCTTGCCAGCGGCGTTGGAGAGAAGAATGGTCCCGGTCTTCTGCAGCACGGTGCCCTTCAGCCGGAACACCCCGATCTGCGGCGTGAAGCTCGGGACCACAAACCCCTTTTCACTCGCGTTCGGCGTGTCGAAATTGGCTCCGCGGTCGGTCAGGAGGTAGACGTCACGACCACGGATGGCGAGCGAGGAGCCGTAGCCCCCATTGTACACCCGCGCCCCATTGAACGAGTCGATCACCGGCCGGGGCAACACCTCGGCGGTTCGCAGTACCGATACCGCCGCCGAGCTGGCCGGGGCGACGTCGTTCGCAGCCGGAGTCGCAGAGTGGCAGGCGGCCAGCAGGAGGACAGGACCGACCAGAGCAGCAGAGCAATGCCACGCCATCAGGACACTCATGGTGAAGGGAGACCGGAACCGCGCCCGATGATCTTCCCCAGCTGGGGTGATCGCCAGATCAAGGTCGCGTCACAACGCGGTCACGGACCCAGTTTCTCGAGCGATTCGGTCGCCCGGGTCCACTCCGCGTAGGCCTGATCCAGTTCGGCTCGCGCCAGCTTGAGCCGGACCGAGTGTTTCGCGGCAATGGCCGCGCCGTCCGGGGCGGCGTAGAGCGCCGGATCCTCCAACGCGGCATGGAGTGTCGTGACCTCGGCGTCGAGCTGGTGCACCCTCGCTTCGGTCAATTCCACGGTCCGGCGAGCGGTGCGCTGCGCCGACTGGCGCGCCTTGCGATCGCCCTGGGATTCCTGAGCCCCCGCTCTGGCTTTTTCCCCGGCGCGGACCTTCTCCCGTTGTCCTTTCACCACCTCGCGGGCGGCGGCCGCGATCTTCGCCTTGTCCTCCGCCTGTACCGTCTCCCACTCGGCAAAGCTGCCGTCGAAGTCGCGCAGGTACGCATCCTCCAGCCGCCACACCCGGGTGCACAGCCCGCGCAGCAGCGCACGATCGTGACTCACCAGCAGCACGGTGCCCTCGTAGCCCTCCAGCGCATCCTCGAGCGCCTCGATCGACTCCACATCGAGATGGTTGGTCGGCTCGTCGAACACCAGCAGGTTGGCCTTCTCCAGCGTCATGATGGCCAGGGCGACGCGGGCGAGTTCCCCGCCGGAGAGCGACCCGGAGCGGCGCAGCACCTCGTCGCCGGAGAAATCGAAGCGGCCGAGGTGATCGTACACCTGGCCGCGGGTCCACTGGGGCCGGAGGTCGTGGATGGTGTCGAACAGGGTCTTGTCGCGGGGCACCTGGGCGAGGTCCTGGCGGTACGAGGCAATCGTGGTGCTCTGGCCGATCCGGACCTCACCCTTCTCGGTGGGCCGCTGGCCGAGGAGGGAGGCGAGCAGTGTGGTCTTGCCGGCGCCGTTGGGACCGACCAGTCCCACCACGTCGCCCCGGCGCATCGAGGCGGAGAAGCCGGCGAGCAGCACCCGGCCCTCGACCCCGACCGAGACCTTGTCCGCCACCAGCACCTGGTCGCCGCCACGCTCCGGCGGCTGGAACCGCAGCGCCATCGCCCCGGAGCTGCCCGGCGGCGGGGAGAGGCGAGCCATGCGCTGCAGGATGCGCCGTCGCCCCTTGGCCTGCTTGGTGTCCTGGCCGGCGATATTGCGGCGGATGTAGTCCTCCTGCGCCGCGATGACTTTGGCCTGCTTGTCAAAGGCCCGCTGGGTGGACAGCCGCCGCTCGGTGCGCTGGGCGACGAACGCGGTGTAGCCGCCGCTGTAGCTGAAGCCGGTGCCGCCTTCAAGGTGCAGCATATGGTCGGCGACTTCATCGAGAAACGCCCGGTCATGGCTGATGAGCAGCAGCCCGGCCTCGAGCCCGCGGAGGTGGCCGATCAGCCATTCGGTGGTTTCGAGATCGAGGTGGTTGGTGGGCTCGTCGAGCAGCAGCAGGTCGGTCGGGGCGACCAGCTGACAGGCCAGGCCCAGCCGGCCGCGTTCGCCGCCGCTCAACGTGGCGAGCTGCTGGGTGACGGCACGATCGGGATCGAAGCCGAGCCCGTGCAGGACCGCCGCGATGCGGGCGTGAATGCCATAGCCATCGGCGCGCTGGAAGGTCTCGAGGTCGTGGTCATAGCGGGACAGTTCCGCCTCGGTGAGCGCGTCACCACGTTCACCCATGGCGTGTGCCTGGGCCTGCAGCGAGTGCTCCAGCGCCAGCAGTTCGGCGAACGGGCCACTGGCGGCTTCCCAGACGGTGGCGGCGCCGGGAAAGGCGCGGTGCTGATCGAGCTCGGCCCAGCGCAGTTGCGGGGCGCGCATCACGGAGCCCTTGGTGGGAGCGAGAGCGCCGGTCACCAGGCGGAAGAGCGAGGTCTTGCCACTGCCGTTGCGGCCGATGACGCCCCACCGCTCCCCCGCGGCGACGGTCAGGTTGATATCCGTAAGGAGGATATTCGCGCCGTACTGCACCGTGGCGCCGGCAATCGAGAAGAGCGTCATCGCAGGCGCCGCGCCGGCTTGTAGGGGAAGATGTCGATCACTTCGCCCGCCGCGGCGAGCGCCTGCATGCGCAGCCAGAACTCGACGGTGAGCAATTCGCCGTGGGCCGCGATGAACGCGTCGCCCAACCGGCCTGGCAGTGCAAAAAAGGCACGGAACTCCTCGGGAAAGATGTCGTGCTCACCGACCGAGAACCACGGTTCGGCGCTGTATTCGTCCTCATCATGCCGGGTCGCCGGGATGGAACGGAAGCGGCATTCGGTGAGCAGGCAGAGCTCATCATAATCGTAGAAGATGACTCTGCCATTGCGGGTCACGCCGAAGTTCTTCAGCAGCATGTCGCCGGTGAAGATATTCGCGGCGGCCAGATCGCGGATGGCCTGGCCGAAATCGAGCGCCGCCTCGATGGCGCGAGCCTCATCCACCTGGCGGAGATACAGGTTGAGCGGCGTCACCTTCCGCTCGGTATAAAGGTGACTGATGGTGACCCGGTCGCCGTCGACCGTCACACTGCCGGCACACTCCGCCTGCAACTCGGCGAGCACGGCGGGGGCAAAGCGACGGCGATCGAATTCGAGCCCGGCGAACTCCTGCGCGTCCGCCAGCCGGCCCACCCGGTCCCGGACGAAGACCAGGTGGTACTTGTCCATTACCTGCCGCCGGGTGGTCTGCTTGGGCGGGCCGAAACGGTCGCGAATCAGCTTGAACACGACGTTGAGCGACGGCAGCGCGAAGACAACCATCACCAGTCCCTTGTCACCTTCCGCCGGCAGGAGGCGCGCCTCGTCCTCCTCGAGATGACGGATCAGCGCGCGGACCAGTTCCGTCTTGCCATGCTTGTGATAGCCCAGTGCGGTGTAGAGCTCCTCGATGGGCTTGCGCGGCATGATGGAACGGAGGAAGTCCACCAGCGCGCGAGGGCACTCCAAGTCCACATGGAAATAGGACCGGGTGAACGAGAAGACGATGCTCGCCTCATCCTGCGTGGCCAGGAAGGCGTCCACCCGGAGTCCCTGCTCGTCATGCACCAGGGGAAAGAGGAGCGGAATCAAGCCGGCCGAGGTGCGGGCCCGGCCAACCAGGTACGCCCCCTTGTTGCGGTAAAAGGGGGCAGGGACCAGCTCGATCGCCTCGAGGCGCACCGTTCCAGGCTGACGGGCCAGCTCGTCGGTGAGCGCGGCCGCAAGCAGACGGGCGTCCGCCGCGCGCCCGGCGTAGTGCGCCGCGAAGGGAAGGTCGCCCAGCAGGTCGAGCAGGATGGATTCGAGCGCCCGACCGGCGGGATAGACCTTGAGCCCCTCCAGCGCGACCACCGGTGGCAGCGCCTGGAAGGCGGCGTCATCGAAGTAGACGCCAGCCGCCGGACCCACCGCGTGCAACAATTCCCGCACGACCGAATTGAAGAAGGTGAGCGCCAGCTCGGCATCCAGCCGCAGACCCGCCGCGCGGACATACACCTGGCCCGCCGCGCGCCAGAGCGTCGGATCCAGCGCGTCCTCGCCCAGGAGCCGGCGGAGCTCCTGCACCGACCAGCCGACGAATTGGCGATACAGCGTGAGCCGCTCCACCGCGTCCTGCTGGCCGCCCCGCCAGTCACGCTGCAGATAGCGTCCCTCGGCTCGCCGGGTCACCAGACGGAACTGCGCCTGGTGCGCGTCGAATGTGCCGAGAATCGATTGCGCCGCGGCGGCTGCGGCCGCCTGCCGGGCCGCGGAGAGACGAAGCGGGGCGGCGGGATCGGGGGCGGGCGAGTTCATAGGGGTTATTTTGCCAGCCTGTAGTGCAGCGCACATTCGAAAGCCACTGTTCCTGACCGGTATCAACTTACGAGGAAGCAGCCCCCATGCCGACCCCTCCGACGTTCGACAGCCTGGTGCCACCCACCGGTGGCGAGACCATCACCATGACGCCAGCGGGGCTCGTGGTCCCCGACCGGCCCATCCTGCCGTTCATCGAGGGAGATGGCACCGGGCCCGACATCTGGCGCGCCTCCCGGCACGTCCTCGATGGTGCGGTGCGAAAGGCCTACGGCGGCAAGCGCGAGGCGGTGTGGTTCGAAGTCTTTGCCGGAGAAAAGGCGCACGACAAGCTGGACAGCTGGCTGCCGGACGACACCCTGCGGGCGATCAATCACTACCTGGTCGGGATCAAGGGTCCGCTGACCACGCCGGTCGGCGGCGGCTTCCGCTCCCTGAACGTGGCACTGCGGCAGAAGCTCGACCTCTATGCCTGCGTGCGGCCGGTCCGCTGGTTCACCGGCGTCCCCAGCCCGGTGAAGCAGCCCGAGCTGGTGGACATGATCATCTTCCGCGAGAACACCGAGGACATCTACGCCGGCATCGAGTTCAAGGCGAGGAGCGACCAGGCCGTCAAGCTGATCGCCTTCCTGCAGGACCAGATGGGCGTGAACACGATCCGCTTCCCCGACAGCAGCGCGATCGGCATCAAGCCGATCTCCGAGGAAGGCAGCAAGCGCCTCATCCGCTCGGCATTCGACTTCGCGGTGAAGCACGGCAAGAAGAGCGTCACGCTGGTGCACAAGGGCAACATCATGAAGTACACCGAGGGCGGCTTCCGCGACTGGGGCTATGAGCTGGCCCGGCAGGAATACGGCGCCGTGGAAATCGACGGCGGCCCGTGGTGCCGGCTCCCCGGCGGCGTGATCATCAAGGACGTGATCGCCGATGCCTTCCTGCAGCAGATTCTGACCCGGCCCGCCGAATATGACGTGATCGCCACGATGAACCTGAACGGCGACTACATCTCCGACGCGCTGGCGGCGCAGGTCGGCGGCATCGGCATCGCGCCAGGCGCCAACATCAACTATCTCACCGGCCACGCGATCTTCGAGGCCACCCACGGCACCGCTCCGAAGTACGCCAACCAGGACAAGGTGAACCCCGGCTCGGTGATCCTCTCCGGCGAAATGATGTTCCGCTACCTCGGCTGGCCCGAAGCGGCCGATCTGATCATCAGGGGGCTCGAAGCGACGATCGGGCAGAAGCGGGTGACCTACGACTTCGAGCGCCAGATGGCGGGGGCGACGCTGCTGTCGTGCAGCGCCTTCGGGAACGCGGTAGTCGAGAATATGTGAGGAGTGAGGAGTGAGGAGTGGGGCGGGCGATCCGCTGCCTCACTCCTGACGTCCGTCCGTCAGCCGGCCTCTCCGAGATGGGTTCTTCATTGAATCATCATGTTGGCATGATATTATAACTGCCTCATGACTACCCACTCCGCCCCGCACGCTCTGCCGGTCACGGGGCAGGCCATCCCGCATTTCCCCCTCATCGCGAGCCACTTCGCCGCAGGCTTCGGCTGGGCGCTGTTGGGCGGCGCGGGACTGATCGCAATCGCAGCCCCGCTCGCCCGGGGCGCATTCCTCGACCCGCGCGTGCTGGGCGTGACCCATCTGTTCACCCTTGGCTGTCTGACGACGGTGATCACCGGGGTGCTGTACCAGATCTTTCCCGCCATGCTCGGCATCGGTGAGCGGAGCCGCCGGGTCGCCTGGGCCTCGCTCGGCTGCCTTGGTGGGGGCACCGGGCTGCTGGTGTGCGGCCTGCTGCTGGGGCAACGATACCTGCAATCGCTGGGGTGGCTGGCGCTGTTCGCCGCAGTCTTCGGCACCGCCTGGAACCTCCTGCCGCAGCGTCGCCGCGCGCCCCGCAACCGGCAGCTCGGCATCTACGTCTCCTACGCCCACATGAACTTCGGGCTGGCCATGTGCATCGCCGGCGCCCGGATCGGCGATGCATTCGGCTGGTGGTCCACCCCGCGCCTGGGGCTCATCGCGGCTCACCTCCACCTGGCACTCGTCGGCTTTGTCGTGATGACGACGTTCGGGCTGGGAAGCCGGATGATCCCGATGTTCTACGGCAGCCCCTCACCGATCCCTGCCTGGTGCGACCGAGCCATGCCCCGCCTCCTTGCCACCGGCGTGGGGTGCTACGCCCTGGGCGTCATCACGCTCCTGACGCCGGTCGCGTGGGCCGGGATCGTGATCATGGCTGCGGCAGGGCTCCTCTTCTGCTGGCTCGGCCTCAGCTGGTTCCGGCGGCGCGCACGGCGCGCACTCGATCCTGCCACCGCCTTTCTCACGCTGGCGCTGGCGTCGCTCGCGACAGCGATCCCCCTCGGACTTTTCGCCGCAGTCAGCGGGTTGCAGCAGCCCGGTGTGCTGCTGGCCTACGTGGTTGCGCTGATGCTCGGCTGGGCCGTCACCCTGATGCTCGGCGTGTCCTATCGGGTGCTGCCCACGCTCACCTGGCACCATCGGTTCGCCGCCCGGATCGGGCAGGCCGGCACCCCCACCCTTCCGATGATGGGGCATGCCAAGCTGGGCTGGACCGCCGTCGCGGGAGGCAGCCTCGGCATCGTCGCCCTGGTGACGGGACTGCTCGCGGCCAACGTGACCACGACCCGGGCCGGCGCCATGCTGTTCACCCTGGCGATCGTCACGACCGCCATCCACCACCTGCGCATGATGCTGATCGGCCGCGTGCGGCCGGCGACGGAGTAGGGGCGGGTCGTGGACCCGCCTCTGCTCCGCATTGCCAACACCCTCACCATCCGGTTGTCCAATGACCAACGACCTCGCCATCCAGCCCGACATGACCGTGAGCGCCGTGGCAACGCGCTTCCCCGACACCGTGCCCGTTCTGGCCCGGCTCGGCATCGACCGCTGCTGTGGCGGCAGCCACTCACTCGAATTCGTCGCCCGGGCCCATGGACTCGACCTCACCCGCCTGCTGGCGGAACTGGAGGCGGCGGTGACGGTAGGCGGTAGGCGGTGACGGCAGGCGATAGGCGATAGGCGGTAGGCGGTAGGCGGTAGGCGGTGGGCGGTGGGCGGTGACGGCAGGCGATAAGCGGTGGCCGGTGACGGCAGGCGATAGGCGATAGGCGGTGGGCGGTGACGGCAGGCGATAGGCGATAGGCGATAGGCGGTGGGCGGTGACGGCAGGCGATAGCCGATAGGCGATAGGCGAACGGAAGAGGGGGAGTCGGCGGGGCACCGAGGCCCAGTAGCCGTCCCGCCCAGGCCCCGTCCGATGCCGCATTCCCCGTCGGCTGACTCCTCCGCCTATTTTCCGGCCATGCCCACGACGCTCGACCGGACCATCAGCCGCTTCCGCGGAGCCGACACCCAGACCCGCCTCGAGCTGCTGCTCGATTACGCCAACAAGCTGCCCGATCTGCCCGAACGCTTCCGTGCCGCGCGCGACCTCGGGCTCAACCGGGTGCCGGAGTGCCAGTCGCCGGTGTTCCTGTTTCTGGAGCAGCAGGACGGCGGCGTGATGCTCCACGCCGACGCGCCGCGCGAAGCCCCGACCGTGCGCGGCTTCGTGAGCCTGCTCAGCCGTGGCCTCAAGGGAGCAACCCCGAGCGAAGTCGCTGCCCTACCCGGCGACCTCCTCGATCAGCTGGGTCTGACCGAAGCGCTCGGCATGACGCGGATGTATGGATTGACTGCGATGGTCGGACGGATCAAGCGGATGGCGGGGGAGATGGGGGAGTAGGCGATTGGGCGATTGGGCGGTTGGCGTTCGATGAAGCTGGGTGGCGGCGGAGCTCCAGCTCCGCCCATCTGTACGATCCGGTAGGCGCGGAGCCATTGCTCCGCGCTACGACTTCCGGTGTCATCCCGAGCGGAGCGAGGGATCTTCTGGGGTTCCGCGCGGACCTTGAAGGGATCCCTCGTCGCTCCGCTCCTCGGGATGACAGGGGGGGGAAGTCAGGCACCCTGAAGGCGGAGGCCTGCCCTGCGATGTCGTTGACGGAGTGGGGGTCTACGCGGCCACCTCGACGAAGGTGGCGTAGGAGTGCGGTGCCGGAACTGCCTGGCCATCGGCACGGAGGGTCTCGAGGTGAAATTCGATTGCCTCTCGCATGGTGCGCTCGACCTCGTCCCGGGTCGCTCCCGTTGCGATGCAGCCTTCGACGTCCGGCGAGTAGGCCGAGAATCCGGTGGGGGTCTGTTCGACCACGATGAGGATTTTCATCATTTGAGACCTGCCTGCTTGAGAATGCTGTTCAAGGTGCCCGGCCGGACAAGGAACCAGCCGTCCGCCGCCAGGAGCCGCAGCAGATCGCCAACTTTCATCTTCATAAGGATGCGAGGCGGGGGCAAACCGGCAAGGATGGGCGAGGGTCGCCCAGTCGCCTCCAGATGCATCACGCAAGGCTCACATGACTATCCAGAAACACCTCCGGGGTACTCACGGAAACGCAGAAGGGCGAGGGTATTCGGCGGAGGGTCAGGCACCCTAACGGACTCCCTCGGGTCCGGGGACGCGCTACGCGCTCCCAAGGGGCCCTCGGTCGCGGAGGCCTGACCTGCCGGGATTCTCTTTGCTGCGAGTGCCGCCGATGTGGCGCTTCCGGCCGGCATTCCCATATTCCGGATGTAGCGGTGCATCGGATTACCGTTCCTCCCCTGCCCCGCATTCCTTCCCTTCCTCCCCTGCCCCATCCAGGAGCACCGCATGACCGGGCTTTCGATGGCCCTCGCTGCCCTGGTCACGGTCCATGGTGTTCCGGCGCCGAACCCGGCGGCGGTGTGGTTCGAGCTGGGGCACCGAGTGGTGGCGCGGATCGCGGAGCGGCGGCTCACCCCCGCCGTCGCGGCAGCGGTGCGGGAGCTGCTGGGCGGGCAGGACATCCGGGAGGCATCGCTCTGGGCGGACCAGGTGCGCGGCCAGCGTCGCAATACAAGCCCACTCCACTACGTCAACATCCCGCTCAGCGTGACCGCATACGACTCCGCGACCCGGTGCCCGGGGGGACGGTGCATCATCGCGGCGATCGCGGAGGAGCGCCGCGTGCTGGCCGATCCGGCCAGCTCGACAGTGGAGCGGAGCGAGGCGCTGCGGTTCCTGATCCACTTCCTGGGAGATCTGCATCAGCCGCTGCATGTGTCGGACGATGGGGACCGGGGCGGCAACGACACCCAGGTACAGTTCTTCGACCGGGGGTCGAACCTGCACAAGGTGTGGGACGGCGAGCTGATCGTGGCGGCGGGGCTGGGGGATGAGGAGCAGTACGTCGCCCACCTCGACGCGATCATGGCCACTCTCGACCTCACAGGATTCGAGCGGGGGACGGTGGTGGACTGGGCGATGGAGGGGCACGAGGTCGCGGCGCAGAGCGCGTACGTGATTCCCCGGAACCGCCACCTGGGGATGAGCTACACCGAATCCAGCATGCCGCTGGTGGATACGGCGATCATCAGGGCGGGGGTGCGGCTGGCGGCGGTGCTGAATGAGGGGCTGGCCGGCTATCACCCCGCCCCTGCAGCGCCGGCGCTCGGGCCGGGCACGTACGCCGACCGGGAGGCGGCGGCGCATGTGGGGGAGACGGCGATGGTGGTGGGGACGGTGGTGACGGTGTACCGGTCAGCGGCGGGGAATGTCTACCTCAACTTCGGCGCCGACTATCCGCATCAGACGTTCAGCGGGGCGGTGCTGAATCCCACGGATCCGGCGCTGACGGCGCTGGACGGGTTGGTGGGAAGGCGGATCGGCATCCGGGGGCTAATCAAGCTGTACAAAGGGGTGGCAGAGATCGTGATCGAGCGGCGGGAGCAGATTGTGGAGGAGCCGTGAGGGGATAGGCGGGTAGCCGGTTGGGCGATTGGGCTGGTAGGCGATTAGGCGGTTCGGGGGAGGTCGGGCCTCCGTGCCCGACGGAGAACGGGGAACGGGACCCGAAACTACTCGGTGGCATTGCGAGGAGGCCTCGTCAGAGGCTGACGAAGCAACCTTTGCTTGCTTACCCCAGCAAACCGCTGCGCGGCCTCGCAATGACAACCAGGCGCTGCGCGGCCTCGCAACGACAGCAGTTCCATCTCCCTTTTCCCTGCGTTGCCTCCTACTTCTCGATCGGCAACCCCACCCCATTCCCCCATTCGGTCCACGAACCGTCGTAGTTGCGGACGTTGGGAAAGCCCAGCAGGTAGGTCAGCGCGAACCAGCTGTGGGAGGAGCGTTCGCCGATGCGGCAATAGGCAATCGTCTCCTGGTCGGGCCGCAGCCCCTGCTCTTCCTGATACAGCGCGCGCAGTTCACCGGCGGGACGGAAGGTATGGGTGTCGGGGTTGACGGCGCGCGCCCAGGGAATGCTCTTCGCGCCCGGGATGTGCCCGCCGCGCAACGCGCCTTCGTTGGGGTAGTCCGGCATGTGCATCCGCTCGCCGCGGTACTCCTCCGGACTCCGTACATCGACCAGTTGCCCCCGCGCCCGCACGTGGGCCCGCACTTCATCGCGGAAGGCGCGGATGGTGTGATCGTCGCGCTCTCCCGCGACGATGTTCCCCTCCGGAGGTCTCGATGCCACGGTCGTCAGTGCCCGCCCTTCCTCGACCCAGCGCATGCGCCCACCATCCATGAGCCGCAGCTTCTCGAGCCCGAACAGACGGAACACCCAGAAGGCGTACGTCGCCCACCAGTTGTTCTTGTCGCCATAGAGCACGACGGTGGTGTCCTGATTGATTCCCTTGGCGCGGAGCAGCGCCTGGAAGCGATCACGGCCGAGGTAGTCACGGGTGAGTGAATCGTTGAGCTCGGTCACCCAGTCGATCTTCCCCGCCCCGGGGATATGGCCGGTCTCGTAGAGCAGCAGGTCTTCGTTGGATTCCAGCAGGCGGACGTTTGCGTCCTGCAGATGTGCCGCGACCCACTCGGTCGAAACCAGCACCTCGGGGCGGGCGTAGCCGCGGGATGCAATCGGGGGGACGGCAGGGATTGTGGTTGCGTCGTTCATCGCGTGCCTCGTGCAGAAGGCGCCCTGAATCGGGCGTGGCAGCGAAATACGACTAAAACGTTCGTGATGTCAAGAGGAGGCCGCGGTCGCGCCCGCCACGGAGGATGGCCTCGCTGAATGCACCGACCACGCGGCCGTCGAACAGGGTGACCGCGCTGCGCTCCAGCTGGAGCAGGGCGACGGTGGATTCCAGGCCCGGCCGGTCGGGGCGCGGCGCGAGCAGGGCGTCGAAGGCGTCGCAGACGGCGATGATCCGGCTCATTACGTGGGGTTCCCGGGGGTAGCTGAGCCGGGGGTACCCCGATCCATCGTGGCGGAGATGGTGCTCGTAGGAGACGACGGCGGCCGTCTCGAACGGCTCGGACTGACGGAGCAGGAGTCGTGCGCCCTCCAGCGGATGTCCCCGCACCCGCGCCCGGTCCTGCGGTGAATACACCTGGTCGCCCAGCATATCCGCCGGCAGTCGCACCATCCCGATGTCATGCAGCAGCCCCGCCAGCGCCGCCTCGCGTCGTTCCTCCGCCGGCATGCCCAGCACATCGGTCACTGCCAGTGCGAGGAGGGCGGTATTGAGTGCGTGAGCGGCCTGGTAGACCGTGCGATCCTCGGGCACGAGGAGGGCGAGCCCGGGACCATCAGGGGTCGTGCGGGTGGCCTCGAGCGATGCCACAACCGCACAGGCATCGCCACGGCGGAACGGCTCACCCCGCGCGGCGGCGGTGAGGATCTCGCTCATCACGGCGAGTTCGCCGGCAAGGGGATAGACCGTGTCGTGGTCATCCGCGTCCAGCTGGGTACGATCGTGCGACCAGCTGAGGCCATCGCGGTCCTGCGGCCAGACCGGCGTCTCGGCCGGTTCGTCGGCGGCGAGGTCGAGGAAGGCGGCGAGCGTCGCGGCGGTGGGCAGGGAGCGAATGGCGAGGTGGGAAATGCCGCGCCATGCGAGGTATTCGCTCCAGTTCCAGCCATCGAACTCGGCCAGGGGCAGTTGCTGGTAACGCACCCCGTAGTCCTGGAAGTCGAAGCGCGGGGCGGGATCGGTGGCGAGCAGGTCGGTCAGCCGGTCCAGACAGGCGTCGTCGGCCGCGCGCCGGGCAATGACGCCGACATGCCGCTGACGGCGCAGATCCAGGGCATGGCCCATCGCATGGAGGAACCGGACGGCGTCGCGCATCAGCCGAGGGCCCGTGGCATGGCGGGATGGGAGCGGCGGACCGGAGCCCGGGCAGCGTCACGGATTTCCGTGTCGCGTGACTGACGCGCCGTCTCCAGCAGCGGCACGACCTTGGGATGGCTGCCCCAATGCGCCGCCAGGCCCCGCAGCGCCGCGAGCATCGTCGGGCTCCGGGGCGCGAGGCGGCCCATCGCGGCGATACCCCGCGCGACCACCATTCGGCGGAGCAGGCGGAGGACGACTGGATCGTGGACCGGCGCGAGTGCGGTGACCGCGAGCGCCCGCAGCTCCGCCTCGATCCGGGGATCGGCGGCGTGGGCCATCAGCCGGGGTATGAATTCCTGGGGGCACCGCTCGGCCAGGAGCCCGTACACCAGCCGCAGAGTCGGCTCGAACTCACTCTCGAGCGCGTCGATGAACGCCTGTTCCTTCAGGTCCGGATCTACCAGCGCGAGCGCCAGCGCCTCATGCCGCACCCGCGGATCGCGATGGCCGCGGAGCGCAGCAGGCGAGAAGTCGGGCGGGAGATCGGGTAGCCGGCCGAGCAGCGCGAGCAGATTGCGCTGCACATACCACGGCATTCCTTCGATCCGCTCCGCCGCCAGCGGCCCGATCGCCTGCCCATACCGGGTCAGGAAATCCAGCAGCCGCAGCCGGACTCGGCGTTCTCCGGAGTGTGCCAGCGCATCGAGCAGCGCCGGCGCCGCCTCGATGCCGGATGCCGGAATCAGCCGGTCAAGTGCCTCGAGATCGATCGGCGCCACCTCGAGCAGAGCCCGCACCGTCTGCGGGTGAAAGACACGACCCCGCAGCCCGCGCGCGACGGGATCCTCGCGCGGCACCGTTTCCAGCAGGGCCAGCAGCGGTCCCACCTGCCGTCGCGCGATCATCCGGTCGGCGGCGACGAGAGTGCCCCGCTCGAGGATGCCGCTCTCCAGCGCGAGCTTGAGCAGCCGCTCCGGCTCGAGGCCAGGACGTCCCGCGCCGGTCACGGCGTCCTGACCCGAGACCAGTCGCACCACTTCCTCTTCCAGCGCTCTCCGCGCGGCGCCATGCCGGGGATCCTCCGCCTGCGCCGCCATGCGTCCCAGCACCGGCAGCGCGCTCGGGGAGAGGCGTTCCTCCCGGCCAGGCACGAGCGCCTGGGCCAGGCGGTAGAGGCTGGCGGCATCGAGCACGCCACAGCATTCCTGGACGAAATCGCGCACCAGCTGATCATCGGCCGCGGGCGAGACGAGGCGGCGCAGGGTGACGAGCGGAACGGCCCCGATGAGCAGCTCGAGGTCGGTGGCCAGCTCGCGATTGAGGACCGACTGGGCCGCGACGCCGAGCAGCGCCGCAAGCACACGATCACGCCAATCAGGCTGCGCGGGATGCAGTTCGAGTGCGACGGCGATTCCCTCGGGATCGCGCTCCCCGGAGGGCTGGGCCTCATCGCCCAGGACCAGTCGCTCGAGTACGAACCAGGGCGCCGTCCCAGCGGGAGGCGTCGGGCGCTGGGCGCGGAAGGCGAGGTTGGCCGTTGCCGGGATGGAGCGCTGTCCGCCGCCATGCAGCGCGACCGCGCTCAGCCCGAGGAGCAGCTCCGCAGCGGTCACCCCCGGCCGCAGTTCGATGGCGTCGATCCCCGCGTCGCGCAGCAGCACAGTGAGGTCCCGCAGCGGCTCGTAGTCCGGATTGGTCTCCATGCCCTCGACCAGCAACTGCACCGTGCCGACCTTGATGGTGAGCAATTCCCGCGAGGCGAGCAGTCCGGCCAGGGCACGCTCCAGCGCGCCGATCGCCCCGGTCACCTCGGGATGCGATTCCGGCAGGCGGCGCAGGCGCTGCACGACGGCCGCCAGGCCGAGCAGCACGTCGGCCAGGGGACGGCTGGGCGAATTGGGGAGTGAGTGTCTCGGTGCCATGTCACGGCAATCTACTCCCCGCCGCGCCAGCCGACACCCCGGGCGCGGGCCGGGAAGGTGCGGGATGGGCCGGAATCAGATATAGTAGAAGCCATGTCGATCCCTCCATTCCGCCGCTCCGGGCCCACCACCTCCATCAAGGGATGGGCGACGGCCACGCCGGGAGTCGCCGATCAATTGCGGCGTGGTGCCTGGTATCCAGTGGTCGATGAGCAGCCGGACGGCATGATCACGCTGGAAGTCGATCACGCACCGGTCCATGTCCGCCGGGAGGATCTGCGGTTCCGGCCCGACCGGCCCGAGCAGTGGAGTGTCGTGACCCGCACCGGCGTCATGCGCCCGACCCTGGCCGGAGTGAAGCTGGTGTCGACCTACGCCGTCTGTCCCGACTGTACCGCGCGACAGGAATTCGACGGCGAACCCGAGTCCCTCATGTGCGTCCGCTGCCGCCGCGCAGCCAAGGTGGACTGGGACACGACCTACTGAGCCGGGAATGAGCCTCTGGTCCATTCTCGAACGTGCCCGTCGTCTCCACCCGGATCGTCCGGCGGTCGGAGATGACGGGCACGCTCTCTCCTATGCGTCACTCGGTGCCCGGGTCGATGCCCTGGCCCATCGGCTGGTCGAACTCGGCCAGCGACCGGGCGACCGGGTGGCCGCGCTGCTGCCGAACGGACCGGCATACCTGGAGGGGTACTTCGCGGCCGCAGGTGCTGGACTGATCCTCGTCCCACTCAACACCCGCCTGACCGCCAGCGAGCTCGGCTTCATCCTGCGGGACAGCGGCAGCACCCTCCTCCTGGCCGACCCCGCGCTCGCCCCGCTGGCCCACGCGGCGATGGCCGAGGCGCCGGAGGTGGGACATGTCGTGTGGGCCGGGAGCACGCCGGAGTGGAGCGGGAGGGCGAGTGGAGTGGCATGGCCCGAGCCGGGCGGCCCGCCGTTCGTGCCTGTTGTGACGTCGATGGACCAGGTCGCGCAGCTGTACTACACCAGCGGCACCACCGGTCCACCGAAGGGCGTCATGCTCACCCACCGCAACGTGTGGGTCCATGCGCTCGCGGCCATCGCCGAGCTGGAACTACGGGAGACGGACGTCTGGGGACACATCGCGCCGATGTTCCACCTGGCGGACGCGTGGGCAACGTTCGCGATCACCTGGGTGGGCGGGCGACACCTGATGGTGCCCCAATTTGAACCTGGCGAGGTGCTGGCGACGTTGGAGCGCGAGAGTGTCACCATCACCAACCTCGTCCCGACGATGCTCAACCTGATGGTCAAGCATCCGACGGCGACCGAGCGCCGCTTTCCCCGATTGCGCCGGATCCTGAGTGGGGGCGCGCCAATCGCGCCTGCGGTGGTTGAAGCCATCGTCAACATCTTCAAGTGCGAATACGTACAGACCTACGGCATGACAGAGACCAGTCCGTATCTCACCCTGAGCCTGCTGAAGCACCATCTGCGGGCGCTGCCGCCGGCGGAACGCCTCCGCTATCAGGCCAAGACCGGCCGGCCATTCATCGCCATCGAGCTCCGGGTAGTGGACGATGCGGGCGTCCCCGTCGCGGCCGATGAGCGCGCCGTCGGCGAGATCCAGGTGCGGGGCGAGACCGTCACGCCGGGCTACTGGAAGCGCCCCGATGCGACCGCCGCCGCCTTCACCACGGACGGATGGCTCCGCACCGGGGATCTCGCGGTGCTGGACAGCGAGGGGTACGTCTCGATCGTCGACCGGAAGAAGGACATGATCATCACCGGCGGGGAGAAGGTCTATTCGACCGAAGTCGAGGCGGTCCTGTATCAGCATCCGGCCGTTCTGGAGGCCGCGGTGTTCGGCAGCCCCGACGCGATCTGGGGTGAGGTGGTCAATGCCGCGGTGGTCCTGCGGGACGGAGCGCGGCTCACGGCCGAAGAGATCACCGACTTCTGCCGGCCACAGCTCGCCGGATTCAAGCTGCCCCGGCACGTCCGCTTCCTGACCGAGTTGCCGAAGACCGGCTCGGGCAAGATCCTGAAGCGCGCCCTTGCGGGCTGAGCGGCCGAGTCCGATGGCGGGATCGAAGCGAGCGCGCCCGGGGTCGTACTCGACCGTCCTCCCATCGACGACGGTCTGGAACCGGCGCCTGGCGGCGCTGGTGGTCAGCGTCGTGTTCCATGTCTGCCTCGTCTGGTGGCTGCTCGCGGGACCGATGCGCGGCCGGGTGGCGAGCCTGCCGCAACAGAGGGAAGCGGTCCAGCCAATCCAGCTCACCTTTGCCCCCCCGCGTCCGACCCCGACCCCACGTCCGGTCCAGCCCGTAGACGAGCCGCGTCAGGAAGTTCCCGCTGTCCCGCTCACGCCGGGCCCCGATCCCGACCCCGGCTCCACGGCGCGGGTGACCCCCACCCCGGAGGAAGATCCGAACGCCCCGCCCAATACCACCCGTACCGAGGCGACCCGGCCCGATCCCTCGCCCGATGAAGGCGACCGCTCGACTCCGCCAACCCGGGGTGACGCCGCTGCGGCCGAGCCGACGCCGGGCCCAGTCGCTCCTGTCCCGGCCACCAGCGGCGCCACGGCGCTCGAGACCGAAGCCCGCCGGCTCTTTGGCCGGGGGCTGAGCCGATTGGGCGCGCTCGCTGGCCGGGCCGACAACCGGCCGTGGGAGACCGCCAATCCGCTCGACTCACGCGGCTGCAGCCTGCCCCCGCCGGACCCGTCCGACTCCACCCTGCCCGCCGGGATGGCCGCAGTCGCGGGCCGGATCTATCGGGAGGACAATGGCCAGCCGCTGGCCGGCGCCCGGCTGCAGATCCTGGGGACGGCGTTCGGGACGTTCAGCAACGATGTCGGAGAGTACAAGCTGGTATTCGACCGCTCACTGGTGGACCGGTGCCGGACCCAGTCGGTGCGGGTCAGTGCGCCAGGCTACGCGGGGCGGGATGTGATCCTGTTCATCGGTGAGCCGCTGAGTTCGGATGTGCCGTTGCGGAGATATTGAGCGTTCAGCGTTCAGCGTTCAGCGTTCAGCGTTCAGCGTTCAGCGTTCAGCGTTCAGCGTTCAGCGCCAACCCACGATGGTCAGCATGGTTCCACTCACTCGCAATTGGCCGAAGACTCACGGCTGAACGCTGAATGCTGAATGCTCCCACAACACCAATCCCCCTCCCCGCCCATGGCGGGAAGGGGGATTGCTGTTGTGGGGCCCCTCAGTTCGGCGCGTGCACCGAGGCCGCACCGTAGTTGCGGTTGAACCCGATCGCCGGGCCGTTCACGCTGAAGCCGTAGTCGTTCTTCACCTTCGCGACCCACTGCCGGATGCTGCCGGGGAAGGGCGACTTCTTCGCATTGCGGCCGAAGGGGTCGGTGTACCAGATGTTCTCCCCGCCGGCGTTATCGATATCGTTGTCATTGACGTCGATGAAGCGGCGCACCCCGTTGAACTGCGAGCGGGCATCATCGTAGGCCAGGCCGGTCAGCGCACCGTTGCTGGTCGAGGCATCACAGTCGTCATTATTGCGGTCGCGCGCCGGGTCCAGCACGTCGCACTCGGCGATCGGCCGGCCGGTGATGTTGGGCGCCGCGGGATCGTAGAACCGGCTCGGCGCAAAGACCTGGAAATACGGGTTGAAGTGGGCCACGGTGTGGCCGTTTTCGGTGCGCACGGTGTTGGAGGTCTGCCAGCTCTCGTGCAGCGCCCGGTCGTAATCAGCCCGCTGGTTGGCTCCGACATGCATGAACTGGTCGACGCAGGTGCGGTCCGGAATGATCCGCTGGCCACCGCCATTGGGTGAATTGGCGGGCACCGGAGCGGCGACATCAACCCGGACGCCATCGCAGGTGCGGGTGAAGCCACCCGGCGTGCCGATGGCCGACATGAGCGTCACGTGCATCTCGGTACCGTCGTTGCACGCGATATGGTAGGCGACCTCATGCAGGTTGTTGGTGAAGGCGTCCTTCGAGTGGGTGCCCTGGTGCAGCTTGGCGAGCACGTCGCACTTCACGCTGAACAGGGATCCCGTCACCCCATCCTTCCGCACGAACTCCAGGTTGTTCTCCCAGTCGATCTTGTGACCGTAGTGGTCCTCGTGCCGCACGCCCTGCGGGTCCCAGGTCTCCAGTGCCTCGTTGGCCAGGCCGAAGGGAATCGGGCCGACCTTGGCGTACAGCTGGGAACCCCGGGGGTCGCGACCGTGCTCGTGGCCGAAGCTGCAACCGGTCGCAGGGTCAACCGCCGGATGCCAGGTGTTGTAGCGCTTCCCGTCCGGCCCGACCACGGAGTACTGGTTGTGGATGGCGGGGGTGCAGGTGTCACCGGCAGATGGCACCCAGATGTTGTACTGGAATGCCGGACCGACTTCCTGGACCGGCCCGGTACCGGAGTAGCCGGCATCGCCGCAGCCGCTGAGCGCGGCGGCCGGAAGGAGCAGAGCGCCGAGGGTACGACGCAGGTTTCGCATGGAATGCAGCATTCGATCCTCCTGAAAGCAGCTAGTGCAGCGTGACGCCCACGCCGAGCTGGATGAGACTGGTGTTGGCGGAGAGACCGGAGATTGTCCGATTGATGCGGACATCCCCACCGGTCGTTCCGAGGAAGTTGAGAAACGGCACGATCGACAGCGAGCGGGTCATGAGAATTTCCCAGCCGGCGCCCACCTGCAGCGCGAGCGAGTTGCTGCTGACCTTGTCGGTGTTGTCCTTGGCGGAATACTGGGCGAACCCGGCGCCGGTCTTGAGGTAGAGCCCGCTGCCCGGCCGGGGATAGAGGTAGACCACCCCGGAGAGCGCGGCCATCAGATAGTCCACCTGCCCCGCGGTGTGGTACCAGATGTTGGTCTCCGCCCCCACCAGGACGTTGCGGCCGACGGTGGTGCCGATCCGGAGGTACCCGGTGGTCCCGCCATCTCGGCCGCCGCGGCAGACCGAGCAGGTGAGCTGGGCGGAGCCGAGCCCGAGGCCGGCGCCGACCCAGAGGCCGTGGCGCGGTGTTGTGGCAGCGCGTTGTGCTGCCACAGGAGCGTGCGTAGCGGCGAGCAGGCCCAAGGCCAGCGCCGCTGGGGCAATCCATCTCATAACGTGTCCGGGGTATCCGGTATGTAGGGAACGAGGACTTCGGCTGCATGGAAGGTCGTGTTTGCAGCGAAACGGTGCGGTGACCCGCAGCACAGGAGCAGGGTGAGAGAACCGGCGAAATCGCGCCGCTGAAAGGTGATACGAGTCGGAGCGGGGCGTTCTGCCTGACGCTGCGGCAGTGCGCCCGGGGGATCGGCGCGACAGCGCGCCGGCGGACCCGCACCACAGGCTGTGGCGGGAGCGGACAACCGCCCCGGATGCGCCACGGGCGGGAAGCCCCGAAGGGCCTCCCGCCCGTAGCGGTGTTCAAACTTCTGGTGGCCTAATGCCGGAAGTATCCCGTCACGCGCCCGGTATTCGGATCCATGTACTGGATCGGTCCCTTGCGGATGTCGTCGCCGTAGGGACGCCGCATCGGCACCTGCCCAGCCCGGATCGTGGGCTGAGTATTGATGTTGAAGGCGTCGGCAGCGGCGGGGTTCACCACGTAGCCCATGTCCGCCATCGATCGGATCGTGGTGAGACTGAACGGCCGGACCGTCCCGGTGATGAACCCGGTCATCACCTCGCTCTGGAAGATGGTCTCCTTCCAGTGTGAACCAGCGGTGCCTGGGCCCCCCTGGTCCTCGACCGGCACGAAGAGCCCCGAACCACCATTGCTACCGGTGAACGCGGTCACAGCTGCCGACCCACTGAACTGGGTTTCCGCCGGCTGGTTGATTAGAGAGAACGTCGGCCAGAGGGTCCCGAAGCCGAGCACATGCCCCATCTCGTGCAGGATCACGTCGTTCAGCTCGCCCTGTGCGGCCAGGCCAGCCAGGTCGAAGGTATCGAACGTCATGATGCCGATCGTGGTCAGATTCGCCGCCGCCCCGCCGTTGCGGAGGAAGCAGGGACCCGCCTGACCGAGGATCTGGCCGGGCCCGTCGATCGAATCGAGCTCGACGAAGATCAGGACGTCGTTGATGGTCGTGTTAATCGTCTGATTGCCGCACGACCCGGTGTTGAGATTGGCGTTGACCGCCCCGAGATCGCCGGTGATGGCCTGCTCCCAGCGCGCCTTGGCAAGATTGAACGTGGTCTGATTCGCGGGCGACGCCGCCGTCAGGTACTGCAGCTGAATGGTGAAGTTCGAGACCGTCGCCCCGCCGGTCGCATTGAAGCTCACCGGGCTTCCGCCCAATCCCGCGCTTGTCGCCGTCATGGTGTTGACCCCCGACGCCGGGCCAAGCGTCCAGTCGCCCACCGTCGCCACACCGCTGCCATTGGTGGTCTGCGTCAGACCGGTGCCGCTACCGCCTCCCGCCGTGACCGCGAAGGTGACCGACCGGCCGATCACCCCGTTGCCGTCGGCATCGGTCGCCTTGACCGAGGGCTTGGTGGTGACGGCGGTGTTCAGCAGGCCATTCTGGGAGGTCGCCGAATTGGCGACGAGCGACGTGACCGCCCCGGCGGTGAGCGAAAGAGTGGACGAGTTGACGGCGACCAGGCCCGTCGAGGTGAAGCGCAGCCCCTTGGTCCCGATCAGGCCGGCGATGGCGAGGTTGCTGAAGGTCGCCCGACCGCTGACGTCGGTGACAACGCTGCTGGTGCCGGTGAGGCTGCCGGTGCTGCCCGACGCGAGGGCGGCGGTGACGGTGATGCCAGCGGTGTCGACTGGATCGCCCTTGCTGTCGATGATCTGGACCACCGGCGCTGGTGTCAGGGTGGCACGGGCGGCCGAGGTCGCCCCAGGCTGAGTCAGCACCTCGAGGCCCGCCGCGATACCAGCCCCGGGCCCAATCCCACCCTTGCTGCCTGAGGAGCAGGCGGCGAGGAGACTACCGCCAAGCGCAACCAGCGTGGGAATCTGCCAGCGCCATCTCCCGCTAGTGCGCAACACCGAAGCCTGCGTGCCAGTCGGCAGCATCGAGGTAACCATATTTGAGACCTGCAGTTAGGAGGTTGCGACGGGAGCAGCGACTGTTCCGGTTTCCCGGTCTACGGGCAAGCCATGCGCCAAGGTGACGTCCGATTCTGACGGCACTGCCGGGTGACGACGTCACGCGCAAATGGATAGCCGCAAGATAACGATTGACAGACCGCAGCGGCACGGGCAAACTCCCCCCGCTGGCTTGCCCCTGATCAATAGACCAACCCGTCACCGACTGTTCAAGTCACTGGCTGCAATCGTGATCTACCCCGACGTGCGGCATTGGATTGGTGGCGAATGGGTGGCCGGTGGCCCGAAGTTCCAGGACGTGCACAATCCCGCCAATGGAGAGGCGATCTCCCGGGTTCCGCTGGGGGACGCCGCACTGGTGGACCGGGCCACACAGGCAGCCTCCACCGCCTTTGCCAAGTGGTCGGCCACGCCGGTCAAGGAGCGGGTGCAGGTCTTCTTCCGCTACAAGGCGCTGCTCGAGCGTGACCTGAAGTCGCTCGCCGCGCTGATCACCCTCGAACATGGCAAGCTCGCCGGTGAGGCCGAGGCGGAGATCCTCAAGGCGATAGAGCTGACGGAGTTCGCCTGTTCGATGCCGCAGCTCATCGCCGGCGAAGTCCTCGAGGTCAGCCGCGGCGTCGAGTGCCGGGTGGAGCGCTCCCCCCTCGGCGTGGTCGCCGCGATCAATCCGTTCAATTTCCCCTCGATGGTGCCGCACTGGACGATTCCCAACGCGATCGCGATGGGCAACTGCTTCATCATGAAGCCGTCGGAACTGGTGCCGCTCTCGGCCGGAAAGATCGCGGAGCTGCTGGCGGAGGCGGGCCTGCCGGCCGGCGTGTTCAATATCGTCCATGGCGACCGGGTAGTCGCCGAAGCGCTGTGCGACCATCCCAACGTGCAGGCGGTGACGTTTGTCGGCTCGACCACGGTGGCCAAACAGGTCTACCGCCGGGCGACCGGGAACCTCAAACGCGCGCTCTGCCTGGGCGGCGCCAAGAACCACATCATCGTGCTGCCCGATGCCGACCCCGAGATGGCGGCCGGCGGCGTCCTGGCGGCGATGGCTGGCTGCTCCGGCCAGCGCTGCATGGCGGCGTCGGTGATGATCGCCGTCTCGGCGACGGACCATATCGTGAACCGGCTGGCGACGCAGGCAAAGGCGATGGTGACCGGCAAGGATGTCGGGCCGGTGATCTCGCCGGTGGCCAAGGCGCGGATCGAAGGCTACATCACCGAAGCGGAACAGGCCGGTGCGAAAGTGCTGGTGGATGGCCGCGGCGCGGTGGTCACGGGCATGGAAGGGGGCTGGTACGTCGGCCCGACGGTGATCGACCAGGTGCGGCCGGAGATGAAGATCGCGCAGGAAGAGGTGTTCGGCCCGGTGCTGGTGATCGTGCGGACGGCCACGATGGATGAGGCGATCGCGGTGGAGAATGCGTCGCCCTACGGCAACGCCGCCTCGATCTTCACCGAGAGCGGCGGCGCCGCCCGCTCGGCGATGGACCGCGCCAGCGCTGGCATGGTCGGGATCAACGTCGGGGTGCCGGTCCCGCGCGAGCCCTTTGGATTCGGCGGCTGGAACGATTCCCGCTTCGGTGTGGGCGACATCACCGGCCGGAGCAGCCTCGAGTTCTGGAGCAAGACGAAGAAGATCACGACGAAGTGGAACAAAGAGGCGGGGACGAATTGGATGGCGAAGTAGCCGTTCGCCGTTCGCCGTTCGCCGTTCGCCGTTCGCCGTTCGCCGTTCGCCGTTCGCCGTTCGCCGTTAGCCGTTAGCCGTTGCGAAGGTAGTTTGAACTGAAGGCCGACGGCTGATGGCTGTCGGCTCAAAGCCCGAACCGAGCATACACCCATGACTGCCACCGCTCCCCCCCGCCC
>Ga0163153_10000336_pt1 | contig 84070 bp, 84 predicted proteins | sample OliLakLV19MP6IB1_FD_148629 | JGI IMG/M metagenome (GOLD analysis project Ga0163153, IMG submission 148629) | Freshwater microbial mat bacterial communities from Lake Vanda, McMurdo Dry Valleys, Antarctica - Oligotrophic Lake LV.19.MP6.IB-1 | ecosystem: Environmental > Aquatic > Freshwater >...
CCGGTAAACCGTGTGGATCAGCAGCCAGCAGATGAAACGCATCAGGAACTCGGGCACCAGCGTGTAGATGTAGACGGCCACCGCCGCGTTCATCACGCCCACGACCAGGAACAACTGCGGCAGCGTGAGGCCCGCGTCGAGCAGCGCCTTCGACATCAGCGCCGCCACAATCATGAAAAGTGCGTTCAGGATGTTGTTGGCCGCGATGATGCGTGCCCGATAGGCCGGCTGCGAGCGCGATTGGATCTGCGCGTACAGCGGCACCGAGTAGAGGCCGCCCGCGAAGGCCAGCGCAAAGAGGTCGAACATCACGCGCCAGTGGTGCCAGTCCGAAAGGAAGGCCTGCACGCCGCCCTGCCCCGAAGCAGCGCCCAGCCCACGGCTCGCCAACCACAGATCCACCGCAAACAACGTCATGCCGATGGAACCGAAGGGCACGAGGCCGATCTCCACCTTGCGCCCGGACAACCGCTCGCAGGCCAGCGCGCCCAGTCCGATGCCGATGGAAAACACGGCCAGCAGCAGTGTCACCACATTCTCGTCGCCACGCAGGACGTCTTTCGCAAACGGCGTAATGGCGGTGAGGAAGATGGAGCCGAAGAACCACAGCCACGAGATGCCGAGCAGCGAATGGAAGACGGTGCGGTCGCGCGCGGCGATGTGGAGGTTGCGCCAGGTTTCGCTGAACGGGTTCCAGTTGATCCGCAGCTCGGGCGCGGGTGCGGGAGAATCCGGAATCAGGTGCGCGGCGATACGGCCGGCCACGGCGAGCGTCACGCAGCCGATGGCCACCAGCACCGGGCCGTTGGCTCCACTCTTCACCAGCAGGCCGCCCGCCATGGTGCCGATCAGGATCGCAACAAAGGTGCCCATCTCCACCAGCCCGTTGCCACCGGTGAGCTCTTCGTCGCGCAGGTGCTGCGGCAAGTAGGCGTATTTCACCGGGCCGAAGAGGGTCGAATGCAGGCCCATCAGGAAGACGCAGGCGTAGAGCACCAGCGCGCTTTGCATCGCGAAGCCCACGCCCGCCAGCAGCATCACCGCGATCTCCAGGTCCTTCACGAAGCGCATGAGCTTCGAGCGTTCGATCTTGTCGGCAAGCTGGCCGGAGGTGGCGGAGAAGAGCAGGAAGGGCGCGATGAACACCGCGCCGATCACGAAGCCCGCGGTCGCCCCGTCGCCCCCGCCCCACTGCGCCGCGTGATAGGTCGCCAGCAATGTGAAGGCGAACTTGAACAGGTTGTCGTTTGCGGCGCCGAGGAATTGGGTCCAGAAAAGCGGGGCGAAGCGGCGTTGGGTGAGGAGGGAGAATTGACCCTCACCCCGGCCCTCTCCCAAGGGAGAGGGAGACGTCGCCTCACCCCGGCCCTCGCCCTTGGGAGAGGGAGACGTCGCCTCACCCCGGCCCTCGCCCTTGGGAGAGGGAGACGTCGCCTCACCCCGGCCCTCGCCCTTGGGAGAGGGAGACGCCACCTCCGCCTGGCTCACGTTTTCTCCCGGATGTATTCGAGCACCGATTGCAGGGAATCGTCGAGGAACGCCTTGTCGACCCAGTAGTAGACCTCCTTGCCGACTTTTTCGGACGCCAGCACACCGGCCTCGCGCAGCAGCTTGAGGTGGTGGGACACGGCCGATCGCGACAGCGTCGACACCTCCACGATCTGGCCGACGTTGAGGCGTTCACCCGGCTCGAAGGTGAGCAGGATGCGCTGGCGATGTTCGTCGCCGAGCGCGGTGAAGGCGCGTGAGATCGTGCGCCATTCGTGGGGGATTGCCTGGAGGTAGTTCTTTCTCATAACCACATTCTTGGTTATATCGTTATGAGAAGTCAAGCCTCACCCCGGCCCCCTCCCAAGGGAGAGGGAGAAATGCTAAACTGGACTGGCGTAAAACCTGTTTCTGCTCAAAGAGTTAGACATGCTCGACGACCTCAAGAAAAACGCCCTCGACTATCACCGCCTGCCGGTGCCCGGCAAGATCGAGGTGTCCGCCACCAAGTCCCTGATCACCCAGCGCGATCTGGCGCTGGCGTATACGCCGGGTGTGGCCGTGGCGTGTGAGGCCATCGTCGAAAACCCGGCGGAGGCGCGCAACCTCACGGTGCGGGGAAACCTGGTGGCCGTGGTCACCAACGGCACCGCGGTCCTGGGCCTGGGCAACATCGGCCCGCTCGCCGCCAAGCCGGTGATGGAAGGCAAGGCGGTCCTCTTCAAGAAGTTCGCGGGCATCAACGTCTTCGACATCGAGCTGGCGGAGCGCGACCCCGACAAGCTGGTCGACATCATCGCGGCCCTCGAGCCCACCTTCGGCGGCATCAACCTCGAGGACATCAAGGCGCCGGAATGTTTCTACATCGAAAAGAAGCTGCGCGAGCGGATGAAGATCCCGGTGTTCCACGACGACCAGCACGGCACCGCAATCATCGTGGGCGCCGCGGTGGTCAACGGCCTGCGCGTGGTGGGCAAGGACATCGGCAAGGTGAAGCTGGTGGTTTCCGGCGCGGGCGCCGCGGCGCTCGCCTGCCTGGACATGCTGGTGGCGCTCGGCATCAGCATGAAGAACATCTGGGTGACCGACATCGCGGGCGTGGTCTATACCGGCCGCACGGAAGAGATGGACGACAACAAGGCCCGCTACGCGCGCAAGACCGACGCCCGCAAGCTGGCCGAGGTGATCGATGGCGCCGATGTGTTCCTGGGCCTGTCCGCGGGCGGCGTGCTCAAGCAGGACATGGTCAAGCGCATGGCGGCCAAGCCGCTGATCCTTGCGCTTGCCAACCCCACGCCCGAGATCCTCCCCGAGGAAATAAAGGCGGCGCGTGACGACGCCGTCATCGCCACCGGGCGCTCGGACTATCCGAACCAGGTCAACAACGTCCTGTGTTTTCCGTTCATCTTCCGCGGCGCGCTCGACGTGGGCGCCACCACCATCAACGAGCCGATGAAACTCGCCGCGGTGCACGCCATCGCCGACCTCGCGCACGCGGAACAATCCGACCTCGTCGCGGCGGCCTACGGCACCGACCGCCGCAGCTTCGGCCCCGAGTACCTGATCCCCTTCCCGTTCGATCCGCGCCTGATCGTGAAGATCGCCCCCGCCGTGGCGAAGGCCGCCATGGAAAGCGGCGTCGCAACCGACCCGATCAGGGATTTCCCCGCGTACGTGCAGCGCCTCAACGAATTCGTCTACCACAGCGGCCTCATCATGAAGCCGATCTTCACGGTTGCGAAGGAGTCGCCGTCCAAGCGCATCGTCTACGCCGAAGGCGAGGACGAACGCGTGTTGCGCGCCACCCAGGTGATCGTGGATGAAAACCTCGCGCGGCCGATCCTGGTCGGGCGCCCCGCCGTGCTCGAGCGCCGGATCGAACGCTACGGCCTGCGCCTGAAGCTGGGCGAGCACGTCGACGTGGTGAACCCGGAAGGGGACCCGCGCTTTCGCGACTACTGGACCGAATACCACAAGCTCACGGAACGCCGCGGTGTCTCCGCCGCCTACGCCCAGATCGAGATGCGCCGGCGCCACACGCTGATCGGCGCGATGATGATCCACAAGGGCGACGCGGATGGAATGATCTGCGGCACCTTCGGCACGCACAATCTGCATTTGCGCTACATCGACCAGGTGCTTGGCAAGCGCCCGGGCGTGCGCAACTACTACGCCATGAACCTCGTGATGCTGCCCAATCGCACCGTGTTCATCGCGGATACCTACGTGAACCTGGACCCCACGCCGGATCAGCTGCTGGAAATGACCGTGCTCGCCTCCGAGGAGATCCGCCGCTTCGGGCTCACGCCGAAGGTGGCACTGGTCTCGCATTCGAGCTTCGGCACCAGCGATGCGCCCTCCGCGGTCAAGATGCGCGATGCGCTGGAGCTCATCCGCGCCCATATGCCCGAACTCGAAGTCGAGGGCGAAATGCACGGCGACGCCGCCCTGTCGGAGGATCTGCGCAATGCTTCCATCACCACTTCGCGCCTGAAGGGCGAGGCGAACCTGCTGGTGATGCCCACCCTCGACGCCGCCAACATCTCCTTCAACCTGCTGAAGGTTGTCGGCGGCGCGGGCATCACCGTGGGGCCGATTCTGCTCGGCGCGTCGAAGCCGGTGCATATCCTCACGCCCACGGCGACGGTTCGGCGCATCATCAACATGACCGCGCTCACGGTTGTGGATGCGCTGGAACTGGAAAAACAGAAGGGCACACGCGGATGATCGACCGCTTCCACCACATCTTCGTCGCCACGGAAGATTTCGAACGTTCGCTCGGTTTCTACCGCGACGTGCTCGGCTGGTCGGTCACGCAAACCTGGGGAGAGGCGGGCGGCGACCGCGGCGCGATCCTTTCCGGGGGCGGCGTGAAGGTGGTCATCGCCCAGCGCACGGCGCGTGCGCAAGCCGAGGGCACGCTGCAGCCCGGGGTCCACCTCGACATCCACGACATCGACGCGCGGTTCCGCATGATTCCCGAGGGCGACCACGTGGTCGCCGAGCCCCAGGAGACCCGCTGGGGCACGCGCTGGTTCGTGGTGCGCGACCCCGACGGCAACCTGATCGCCTTCGAGGAAGTCCACGGCCGTGGCCGCTGACCCGAGCAACGTTTCCTACGCGCGCACGCCGCGCCTGCCGCGCGCCCTTCCCGCCCAGGCCACCATCGGCATCTGGGCGCCGTCCGGGCGCGTGGACGAACCGATGCTGGCGCGGGGCGTGTCCTATCTCCAGGACCTCGGCCATCGCGTGGTGATGCCGGCCGAAACGATGCACGAGTGGCGATACTTCGCCGGCAGCGACGAAGAGCGGCTGGCCGCCTTCCACGCCCTGCTCGACAACCCGGCGGTGGACCTGGTGATGGCCGCGCGCGGAGGCTACGGCATCACGCGGCTGCTGCACCGCATCAACTGGAACCGGGTGGCCGAGAGCGGCAAGGCCTTCGTGGGGTTCAGCGACTTCACCGCGTTCAACATGGCCGCTTATGCCTGTGCCAACCTGGTGACGCTGCACGGCCCGATGGTCGCGGTTGATTTCGGCCGCGCCGAGCACGACGGCTTCACCGAACATCACTTCTGGCAGGCCGCCAGCCGCGCCACCCACCGCATCGACGACATCGCCTGCGACCACGGCTACGATCCACGCCGCATCGACGGCACGTTGTGGGGCGGCAACCTGTCACTCGTGGCGCACCTGGTGGGCACGCCGTATTTCCCGGCCATCGACGGCGGCATCCTCTATGTGGAGGAAATCTCGGAGCAGCCCTACGCCGTCGAGCGCATGTTCATGCAGCTGCACCACGCCGGCGTGCTCGGCCGCCAGCGCGCGGTGGTGCTCGGCGACTTCCACGACTGCATGCCGACCCTCACCGGCCGCTATCCGTATTCGATGGAAGAGGTGGTCGAGACGCTGCGCCAGGTCGTTCCGGTGCCGATCCTGACCGACCTGCCCTTCGGCCACGTGCCGCGCAAGGTGACGCTGCCTTTCGGCGCGCCGGGCACGCTCTCCATTCGCGAGGGCGGGTATTCGATGCGGTTTTCGGGCCACCTGCAGGGCTAGGAGGGCGCGACAGAGCGCGCTGCATCCGTTACACATCCGTAGGCGTCTGGACCGTGAGCGACCCGCTCTCGAGCGCGCGTTGCGCCAGCCCCTTCAGCCGCGCGTCCTGATTTCGCTCCAGTGCACGCAGCGCGCGCCGCGTGCGGCGCATCGCCGTCGAGATGAAAATGCGCGCGTTGTCGAGGTCGGCCGCCGCCGCGTCCACGCCGCCCGCCTTGCCGATGGCCCAGGTGGCGCGCGACAGGGTCGCGGTCGAAAGGAAGATGTCGATGGCCGCGTTGGCGAGGCGCTCCTGGTGGAACTGGCGCTCGATCACGTCCTTGCCGTGCTCGATGAGCAGCTTCTCGACGCCGTCCTTGAGGTGGTGGACGGCCGTGGCCACCATCTCGGCCTCGTCCCACAGCGCTTCGTGCACGCGCGTGAACTCGGGCTTCGCGATCTGCCCTTTCACCTTCCCGCCGATGTAGGAGCCGATCGCGCCCAACGAGTGCAGCGGATCGCGGAAAGCCCTGCCCAGCGCCTTCAACTGCTCGCCGGGCTGCTGCAGCCCCGAGAGCGCGATGAGCGCGCGCAGGATCTCGTTGGTTCCTTCGAAGATCAGCATGATGCGGGAGTCGCGCACCGCCTGCTCGTACGGGTATTCCCTGGAATAGCCGATGCCGCCCGCGATCTGCAGCGCCTCACCGGCCGCGCGCAAGGACAGCTCTGAGGCAAACACCTTGCAGGCCGCCGTCTCCAGCGAGAAGTCGATCCCGCCACGGTCCACCATCGACGCGCAAGTCATCCACGCGGCGTCCGCCGCGTAGCATTCGGCGGCGGCCACGGCGAACTTGCGCTGGATCATCTCGAAGGAACCGATCGGCCGGCCGAACTGCTTGCGCTCCTTTGCGTAGGCCAGCGCGTAGTCGAGGATCTTGCGGGCGCCGCGCGACGACCCCGCCGCAAGCCCCAGCCGCCCGGAATTCAGGATCTCCAGCGCGATCCTGAAGCCGTCGCCGACCTCGCCCAGGCGGTCTTCGACCGGCACCCGCACATTCGCGAACGATACCGACCGCGTGTCGCTCGCCTTGATGCCCATCTTCTCCTCGATCTTGCCCAGCGTGATGCCGGTGGCGTGACCATCCACGATGAATGCGGTGACGCGCTGCTTCGTCTTGCCCTCCACCTCGACCGGCACCTTGGCGAACACCGTGAAAACACCTGCATATCCCGCGTTGGAGATCCAGATCTTCTCGCCCGTGAGCACGTAGTGCGTGCCATCCGCGCTGGGCGTGGCCGTGGCGCGCATGGCTTGCGCATCGGAGCCCGAGCCGGATTCGGTGAGGCAGAAGGCCGCCACGCGCTCGCCGGTGGCGCACTGCGGGAGCCAGCGTCGCTTCTGGTCCTCGGTGCCGAAGAGCGTGATCCCCTTGCATCCGATGGACTGGTGCGCGCCGAAGTAGACCGCGAGCGCGGCGTCCACGGTGCCGACTTCGCCGAAGACGCGGCTGAAAAGCAGGGCCGACGCGCCGAAGCCGCCGTATTCCTCGGGAATGTTGAGCCCCATCATCCCCAGCTCGGCCATGCCGGCGCGGACGTCGTCGCCGAAGCGGCCCTCGCGGTCGAGCCGGGCGGAGTCCACCGTGGCCGACGCCCACGCGCGGAAGCTGTCGAGCACCGCGGTGAGGCTCTCCCTGTCCGCGGTCGTGAGCTCCGGAAAGGGAAAGACGAGGTCTTCGCGGATCTCCCCCAGGAAGACGCCGCGCGTGAACGAGGGGTTGTGCTCGGGATCGGCGAGATGGGCGGTCATGGAATCCTCGCCTCGCGAGCACCGGCAGCCACGACGAAGGCGAGCGGCACCGCCCAGCGCGCGCGGCCCCCCTGTTGCGCGGCCCATGCGCCAATGGCCACCATCGCGAGCAGGTGGTCGAGACCGGCGAACTGGCGTTTCATGTTTCCTCCCCGATGAAAGCGACGCTTCAGGGGAGTTTCCTTCCGGCGCCGGGCGCGAATTTGACGTACGTCAAAATGCAGCGGGAAATGGCACGCGCGTGTCACGGTCAGCGTTACACGCGCGGGACGAGGAGGAGGTCTACTCGGGGACGGTTCGGGTCGCGCTCAAGCGGCCGCGCGGATCGGGATGCGCGCCTTCGGCGCCTGTTGCGGATTGCGCCACTGACCGAGCAGGTCGGCCTCGCGCGCCCTGGCGTCGCGCAGGTGGCGATCCTTGACGTGGCCATAGCCGCGAATGAATTCCGGAATCGCCGCGATCTCGGCCGCCAGCTCGACGCGCGCGGCATCGAGCCCGACGAGCAGCTCTTCGACGACGCGCCGGTAATCCTCGATCAACGCGCGCTCGGTGCGCCGCTCGGCGCTGAGCCCGAAGACGTCGAAGGGCGTACCGCGCAAACCCTTGAGCCTTGCCAGCACCCGCATCGCGCCCAGCATCCACGGGCCGAAGGCGTGTTTGCGCGGCTCGCCCGTGACGGGATCGGCCTTGGCCCACAGGGGCGGTGCGAGGTGCAGCTTGACGCGGTAATCGCCTTCGAACTGCGCCGCGATGCGCTCCTGAAAGCCGGTATCCGTATGGAGGCGCGCGACCTCGTATTCATCCTTGTAAGCCATCAGCTTGAACAGGTAACGCGCGACCATGGAGGTGAGGCGGGTGGAGCCCGGGGCCTTCGCGTTCTCCGCATCGCGCACCTTCTGCACGAAGTCGATGTAACGCTGGGCGTAGGCCGCGTCCTGGTAATTCGTGAGGAATTCGCGGCGGCGCGTGATGGATTCTTCCAGCGTCTGCGACAGGCGCTGGCCATCGGGCTTCGCTTCGGGCGGTGTCGCAACGCGCTGGACCGAAGGCAGGTCGACGGCGGCGCGACGCCCCCACTCGAACGCCTTTTTGTTCGAATCCACCGCCGTGGCATTCAGCTCGATCGCCTGCAGGATCGAGGCTTCCGCCAGCGGGATGTAGCCCTTCTGCCACGCGTAGCCCACCATGAAGAGGTTGGTTGCGATCGAATCGCCCATCAAGGCGGTGGCGAGATCCGTCGCGTCGACGAAATCCGCCGCGCCGCCACACGACTGGCGGATCGATTCGGCCATCTCGATCGCGGGAACATGCAGGTCGGGGTCGCTGGTGAACCCGCCCGTGGTGGCGACGTTTGCGTTGATCACGGCGCGCGTGGCGCCCGCCTGCATCTTGGCGATCGCCTCGTCGGAGGCGGCCACAATCATGTCGCAGCCGATGACCAGGCTCGCATCACCCGCGGCGATGCGCACGGCATGGATCTCATCCGGACGGCTTGCGATCCGGATGTGGGAATAAACCGATCCGCCCTTCTGCGCCAGGCCCGCCATGTCCAGCACCGCGGCGCCCTTGCCTTCCAGGTGCGCGGCCATGCCGAGGATGGCGCCGATGGTGACGACCCCGGTGCCGCCCACACCTGTGACCAGGATGCCGTAGGGACGATCCAGCGGGGGCACGGCCGGCGCGGGTAACGCGGCCATCACTTCTTGCACCACGGATTCTTTCTTGCGCAGGGTGCCGCCCTCGACGGTGACGAAGCTCGGGCAGAAGCCCTTCACGCAGGAATAGTCCTTGTTGCACGAGCTCTGGTCGATGGCGCGCTTGCGGCCGTATTCGGTTTCCACCGGGACCACCGACAGGCAGTTGGATTTGACGCCGCAATCGCCGCAGCCTTCGCAAACGAGCTCGTTGATCACCACGCGTTTCTGGGGATCGGGGAAGGTGCCGCGCTTGCGGCGGCGGCGCTTTTCCGCGGCGCAGGTCTGGTCGTACACCAGCACCGAAGTGCCCTGGACCTCTCGCAGCTCTCGTTGCACCTGGTCAAGGTCTTCGCGCGGGTGCACGGTGGTGCCCGGCGCCAGGTCCGTGACGTTTTCGTAGCGGTCGGTATCGTCGGTGACAACCACAACGCGCTTCACGCCTTCGGCCAGCACCTGGCGCGTGACCATCGCCACCGAGATGGGGCCATCAACCGGCTGCCCGCCGGTCATGGCGACCGCGTCGTTGAAAAGGATCTTGTAGGTGATGTTGACGTTTGCCGCCACCGCCGCGCGGATGGCCAGCAGCCCCGAGTGGTAGTAGGTGCCGTCGCCGAGGTTGGCGAAGACGTGTTTGGTCTCGGTGAAGGGCGCGATGCCGATCCACGGAGCGCCCTCGCCGCCCATCTGTGTGAAGGTCATGGTTTCTTCCGGACGGATCCAGATCGCCATGTAGTGGCAGCCGATGCCGGCCAGCGCCTTCGAGCCTTCCGGCACGCGCGTGGAGGTGTTGTGCGGGCAGCCGGAACAGAAATACGGGATGCGCGCCACCTTGACGCGCGGACGCGCAAGCTCCGCCTCTTTCGATTCGATGAACTTGAGGCGCGCCTCGACGATTTTCGAGGTGTAGAACTTCGCGATGCGCCTGGCGATCACGCGCGCGATCATCGCGGGTGTGAGCTCGCCGGCGGCGGGCAGCAGCCATTCGCTGCGATGCGTTTCCCATTCGCCGTGCTCGTCGTACTTGCCGATCACGCGCGGGCGCACGTCGTCGCGCCAGTTGTAGAGCTGTTCCTTCATCTGGTATTCGATCAGCTGGCGCTTCTCCTCGACCACGAGGATCTCCCCCAGCCCCTGCGCGAATTCACGCAGGCCATTCGGCTCCAGCGGCCAGGGCATGCCGACCTTGTAGAGGCGGATGCCGATCTCGGCAGCGTGTTTTTCGTCGATGCCGAGATCCTCGAGCGCCTGCAACACGTCGAGGTAGCTCTTGCCCGAGGCGATGATCCCCAGGCGCGGATGCGGGGAGTCGATGGTGATGCGGTTCAATTTGTTCACGCGCGCATAGGCCAGCGCGGCGTAGATCTTGTCGTGCTGCAGGCGCAGTTCCTGTTCCATTGGGGCATCCGGCCAGCGGATGTTCACGCCCGAGGCGGGCAGCTGGAAGTCTTCCGGCAGCAGGATCTTCGGACTGTTGGTGTCGACATTGATCGAGGCCGACGAATCCACCGTCTCCGAAATCACCTTGAAGGCGATATACAGGCCCGAGTAGCGCGACATCGCGAACCCGTGCAGGCCCATCTCGATGATTTCCTGCACGCCGGTGGGATAGAGCACCGGGATCATCGCGGCGTCGAAAGCGTGTTCGCTCTGGTGCGGCAGCGTGGAGGACTTGCAGGCGTGGTCGTCGCCGGCCAGCAGCAGCACGCCGCCATGTTTGGAAGTGCCCGCCGCATTGGCGTGCTTGAGCACGTCTCCCGAGCGATCCACGCCCGGGCCCTTGGCGTACCACATGGCATAGACGCCGTCGTATTTGGCGCCCTCGAACAACCCCACCTGCTGGGAACCCCAGACGGCCGTGGCCGCGAGCTCTTCGTTCACCCCGGGGATGAAGTGGATGTGGTGGTCCTTGAGGTGTTTCTTCGCCTTCCAGAGCGCCTGGTCGAACGCGCCGAGCGGCGAACCGCGATAACCGGAAATGAACCCCGCGGTATTGAGCCCGGCCGCGAGGTCGCGTTCGCGCTGGATCATCGCGAGGCGCACGAGGGCCTGGGTACCGTTGAGGTAGACGCGGCCGGAGGCGAGGGTGTATTTGTCCTCCAGCGTGACAGGTAATGCGGACATTCGGCTGCTCCTCAAATTGGGTGCTTTGGGGCTGGCGATCCGGCTTCGGGATTGTGTCCTGCGCCGGGAAAAGCTCCAAATTATAAGCGGTTGGACCGTCCCGGAGCCAGCCGCGTTGCACCTAGAAAAGCGTTTGCTGCCCGTGGAGGGCGGGCGGGACGAAAAGGCTGCAATCCAGCTCCATATCCTCCTTCTGGTCCAGCCCGAACCGCCTTGCGGCCTTCTGGTAACGCTGGCGCAGGAGCTCCGCGAAGATTCCGGTGCCGGTCATGCGGGTGCCGAAATTGGGGTCGTTGTCCCTGCCTTCCCGCATCTCGTGGATCCGGGCCATCACGTGGGCTGCCTTGAGGGGGAAGTGCTCCTCCAGCCAGGCCCTGAAGATGTCTTTAACTTCCCAGGGCAGGCGCACGAGGTTGTAGAAGACGCTGGAGGCGCCCGCTTCGGCGGCCGCTTCCATGATCGCTTCCATCTCGTGGTCCGTCAGGAAGGGAATGACGGGCGCGATATTCACGTTCACGGGAACGCCGGCTCTGGAGAGCCTTCTGACCGCCAGGAGGCGTCGGGAAGGGGCGCTGGTGCGCGGCTCCATGTAGCGCGTGAGGTTCTGGTCCAGCGTCGTGATCGAGAGCGTCACGTGTACCAGGCCTTTGTCTGCCATTGGTGCCAGCAGGTCGAGGTCCCGCTCGATGAGGGCCGACTTGGTGATCAACGAAACGGGCTGATTCACCTCCTGGCAGAGCTCGAGCACGGAACGCGTGACCTTGTATTCACGCTCGATCGGTTGATAGGCGTCGGTGTTCACGCCGATCACGAGGGGACGGCACTTGTAGCTGGGCTTGGCGAGCTCCTCGCGCAGCCGCGGGGCCGCGTCTTTCTTCACGAAGAGTTTCGTCTCGAAATCGATGCCCGGCGAAAGCCCGAGGTAGGCGTGGCTTGGGCGCGAGAAGCACCAAATGCATCCGTGGGCGCATCCTCGATAAGGGTTCAGCGACTGGTCGAATCCGAGGTCGGGCGAGTTGTTGTGCGCGATGATGCTCTTGACGCGCTCGAAGGTGATGACGGTCTTCGGCTTTTTCTCTTCGCCTTCCGGCGGCTCCTGGAACCACTCGTCATCGAAGCTTTCGCGCCCGTAGATCTCGAAGCGACCTTCGGGATTGATCGTGGCGCCCCGCCCCTTCGCGGCCTCTCCATGGTTCCCGGCTGTGGTCTTCAACGGCATGCGGAAATGCTACGCCGCAAAGAGGGCGAAGAAGGCTCGCGATGGAAAGAAATTCGCCAATGTGGATAAGGCTTCTCCGTAGCGCCCGGAAACCCGCCCTTATCCACATTAAAATACCGCCATGGCTACCGAAATCGACCGCAACACCCTGCGCTTCAAGTCCGTCAACTTTCGCGGCCTCAAGCCCGGCCCGAAACTGATCGTCACCGGCGCGGTGCACGGCAACGAGATCTGCGGCACGCAGGCGATCACGCGCGTGCTGGCGGAGGTGAACAGCGGCAAGCTGCCGATTGTCGCGGGCGAGGTTACCTTCGTGCCCGTGACCAATCCGCTGGCCTACGCCAAGGGGGAGCGCGCCGGGGACCGCAACCTCAACCGCAACCTCTCGCCGACCCCGAAGCCACAGGACTTCGAAGACCTCGTCGCCAACTGGCTCTGCCCGCTGCTTGCGCGCCACGACGTGCTGCTGGACCTGCATTCAACCCGTGCGGATGCCCAGCCTTTCGCGATGCTCGGGCCGAAGAACAACGCGGGGAAGATCGAACCCTTCAAACACTCGCGCCAGGAACGTGCCATGGCGCGCATCCTCGGCGTGGCGCGATTCGTCGAGGGCTGGCTCGGCACCTATGCCAAGGGGGTGGAACGGCGCGTGAAGGCGGGCATGGGCAGCGGGCACAACACGCATCCGAAATACGGCGTCGGCACCACCGAATACATGCGCTTGCATGGCGGCTACGCGATCACGCTTGAATGCGGGCAGCACCAGTCGCCCTCGTCGCCGGAGGTGGCCTACAAGGCGATCCGCAACGTCATGGCGCACCTGGGCATCACCGGGGAGGATCCGCCCCAGGCCTCGGGCAAGTGGGAGGCGCTGAAGATCAACAACGTGATCGATCGCGCCCATGGCGGCGACCAGTTCGCGCGTGCCTGGGCAAGCTTCGACACGCTGAAGAAAGGTGACCTCATCGGTACGCGCCACGACGGCACCGAGGTGCGCGCCGAGGGTGATGGCTGGATCGTGTTTCCCGACGTGGGCGCGAAGCCCGGGAACGAATGGTTCTACTTCGCTCGCGCCAACCCGGAGATCTGGGACTAATTCAATGAAAGAAAAGGTAGGCCACGCCGATGGCCGCCGCGACGGCGGCGAAATCCGCCAGTAGCCCATACGCAATCGCGTACCGCACGCGCGTGATCCCGACGGATCCGAAGTAGAGCGCCACGATGTAGAACGTCGTGTCCGATGAGCCCTGCAGGATGCTCACCAGCCGGCCGACGAACGAATCGGCGCCATAGGTCTTCATCACCTCGATCATCATCGCGCGCGCACCGCCCCCGCTGATGGATTTCATCAGGGCCGTCGGCAATGCGGGCGTGAAGTCCGTGTTGAAGCCCATCGCGGAAAATATCCACGCGAAGAGGCCCACCACCATGTCGAGGATCCCCGAGTTGCGCAGCACGCTGATGGCCACCAGCATTCCCACCAGGTACGGGATGATCACGAGCGAGGTCTGGATGCCGCCTTTCGCCCCCTCGATGAAGGCCTCGTAGACGTCGATCTTCTTCGCGAGCCCCCACGTGATGAAGCCCACGATCACCGAAAGCAGCAGCACGTTGCTCGCCACCCGCGACACCCCCTGCACCTGCTCGCGCGTGAGCTGCGTGCTGAAGAACCAGACGATGGCCAGCACGAAGGCGGTGAGCCCGCCGATCCACGCGAGGATCACGGGGTCCAGCAGCCGGATGCGCTGGCGCAGGGCCACCGCGATGAATGCGACGAGCGAACCGGCGAAGGTGGCGATCAACGTCGGAATGAAGATGTCCGAAGGATCCTTGGCGCCGAGGATCGCGCGCTGCGCCATCACCGTCACCGGGATCAGCGTAAGGCCCGCCGTGTTGAGCACCAGGTACATGATCTGGGCGTCGGTGGCCTCTTCCTTCACCGGGTTCAGCTCCTGCAGGCTCGCCATGGCCTTGAGCCCAATGGGCGTGGCGGCGTTGTCGAGCCCGAGGAAGTTGGCCGAGTAGTTCATCACCATCAGGCCGTGGGCCGGGTGGCCGCGCGGCACGCCTGGGAAGATGCGCGCGAAAAACGGCGCGATGAATCGTGCCACCACGTCGATGGCACCGGCGCGCTGGGCGATGGACAGGATGCCCAGCCACAGCGTCATCACGCCGGCCAGCGGCAAGGCGATCTCCATCACGCCGACACGCGCGCTCTCGAACGTGCCGTCGACGATGCGCTTGAAGACCTCGGCGTCGCCCAGGAAGATCCACTGGGCGAACGCGGCCAGGAAGCCGGCGATGAAGAAGCCGGCCCAGAGGTACGTCAGCGTCAATTGACCTTCGTCCAGAGCGGGTTGAACTTGTTGTCCGAGCGGTGCACCAGCGTGATGCCGGCGCGCGTGACCCACGGGATCACCTGCCGGTGCAGCGGGATCACCAGCACTTCCTTCTGCAGCAGCTCCACCGCCTGGTTGATCAGCGCCTGGCGTTTGGCCGGGTCCATCTCCACTTCCGCGCGGTCGATCAGGTCGTCGAGCTCGACGTTCTTGAAATTGCCGTAGTTGGTGTCGCCCGCGCCCTTGTCGTTCAGGCTGTGGAACAGCGGCTTCAACGTGAACATGGAATCGCGGTTGTTGTCGCCCCAGCCCTGCATGCAGGCGCTGAATTCCTTCTTCGGGGTGCGCTGGAAATATTGCGCCTTGGGCATCGCGTCGACCTTCACGTCGAGGCCCACGCGCGCCCACATCGCGGCGACCGCGACGCAGATCTTTTCGTCGTTCACGTAGCGGTCGTTCGGGCAATGCAGCGTGAAGCCGAAGCCGTTGGGATATCCCGCATCGGCCAGCAGCTTCTTCGCGGCCTTGACGTCATAGGGCGGGCGCTTCTCGAGGGAGGCGGGATGTCCCTCGCCCTTCGGGCTCGGGAACGGGATCGCGGTTGGGGTGGCCAGGCCGCGCATCACCTGCGTCTTGATGGCGTTGATGTCGATGGCCTGGTAAAGCGCCATGCGCACGCGGCGGTCCTTGAACGGGTTCTTGCCCTTCACGTCGGAGAACAGCAGCTCGTCGCGGGCCTGGTCGAACGCGAGGCTGATGATGCGGGTCTCGTCACCTTCCCAGACCTTGAATGCCTTGTCCTGCTTCATGCGCGCGACGTCCTGCACCGGCGGATCGAGTACGAAGTCGATTTCGCCCGAGCTGAGCGCCGCCATGCGCGTGGCGTTGCTGGTGATCGGGCGGTATTCCAGGGTTTCGATGTTGCTCTGCCAGCGCCCGTCCTTGATGCCCCACCAGTCGGTGTTCCTCGCGAGCACCGTCTTCACGCCCGGCTCGTAGGAGACGAGCTTGAACGGGCCCGAACCCATGGCGTTGCGCGAGGCGAAAGTGACTTCCTTGGTCGAGAAGTCCTGCGGCGTGGTCGACGCATTTTTTTCCGCCCACGCCTTGCTCATGATGGGAATCTCGCCCACCGCGATGCCGCCGACCGGGTTCGGCGCTGGCGTGGTGAACTCCACCGTATAGTCGTCGATCTTGCGTGCGGTACCCGCCTGGCTGGTGTAGGTGCGGAACTGTTTGGACTTCGCGGCGCGCTCGAACGAGAACACCACGTCGTCGGCGGTAAGCGGCGTGCCGTCCTGGAATTTCACGTCCTTGCGCAGCGTAAAGACCCGCTGCGTGGGCGAGACCACTTTCCATGAGGTCGCAAGCCAGGGCGTGGGCGACATGTCCTTGCCCGGCATGATCAGGCGTTCGTAGATCATCGCGTTCACCGATTTGGTGAACGACTCGTCCTGGCCATGGGGGTCCTGGGTGGCCACGTCGCCCTGGGACGACCAGCGGAAATTCTTCGCCGGCGCGGCGAGCGGAAGCACAAGGGCCAGGCACAACAGCACGAACCGCAGCTTCATCGAAGTCTCTCCCTGTTCAGGACGGGTCCGCGCCCGCATGCCGTATTGTATATAGCCGATGCCCCAGACTCATTCCTGGCGCTGGATCCCGGCGCTCTACTTCGCGCAGGGATTCCCGTACGCCATCGTGATGACGGTTTCCGTCGTCATGTACAAGACGCTCGGCGTCTCCAATACCGACATCGCGCTCTACACCAGCTGGCTCTACCTGCCGTGGGTGGTGAAACCGTTCTGGGCGCCGCTGGTGGATCTCGTGGGTACCAAGCGGGCCTGGATCCTCGCCACGCAGGTGGTGGTCGGCTGCCTGCTGGCGCTGGCGGCGCTCGCGCTCCCGCTGCCGCGTTTTTTCCAGGTCTCGCTGGCGGTGCTCTGGCTCGCCGCCTTTGCATCGGCCACCCATGACATCGCCGCCGACGGCTTCTACATGCTGGGCCTCGACGCGGGCGGGCAGGCGGCCTTCGTGGGGGTGCGCAGCGCGGCCTGGCGTATCGCCAACATCGCGGGCCAGGGCGGGCTGGTCTACCTGGGCGGCGCGCTCGCCGATACCACCGGCAGCATCGTGGTGGCGTGGTCCCTGGTCATGGTGGTTGCGGGCGCGACGATGGCGGCGATTGCCGCGTGGCTGCATTTCACGCTGCCGCGGCCGGCGGGTGATGCCCCGGTGGCGCACGCCTCCTTTGCCAGGGGATTCGCCGGATCCTTCGCGTCGTTCTTCCGGCGCCCGGGCATCGTGGCGATCCTGGCCTTCCTGCTGCTCTTCCGTTTCGCCGAGGCGCAGGCGCTCAAGATGGTCACGCCTTTCCTGCTGGATCCGCGCAGCGCCGGTGGATTGGGGCTCACCACCGCGCAAACCGGATTCGCCTACGGCACGGTGGGCGTGATCGCGCTGACAGCAGGCGGCCTGCTCGGGGGCGTGGCGATCGCGCGCCACGGCCTGCGGCGCTGGATGTGGCCGATGGTTGTTGCGATGCACGTGCCGAACCTGCTGTTTGTGTACCTGGCGGTTGCACAACCCGAAAACATCGCGCTCGTCAGCGCGGTGCTGGCGCTCGAGCAGTTCGGCTACGGCTTCGGCTTCTGCGCTTTCCTGCTCTATATGGTCATGGTCTCCGAGGGGCCGAGCCGGACGGCGCACTACGCCATCTGCACGGGATTCATGGCCCTCGGTATGATGATCCCCGGAATGGCGAGCGGCTGGTTGCAGGAGCGGCTCGGTTATGCCGACTTCTTCACCTGGGTCTGCGTGGCCACCATCCCGTCGTTTCTCGTCGTGGCCCTGGTCCACGTTGATCCCCGATTCGGCCGCAAGGCCGCCGACCCATGAAACGCCTGCTGCCATCCATTGCCTGTGCCCTCCTGGCCGGTTGTGCCGGCGGCCCCAGGCTCGACACCACGTACACCGCGCAGAGCCAGGATAGCCGCGCGCAGTACCTGGTGATCCACTTCACCTCGGAGAACTTCGAATCCGCGCTGAAGACCCTCACCACCGGCCCGGTCAGCAGCCACTACCTGGTGCGCGACGACCCGCCGACGATCTACCGCCTGGTCGACGAAAATCGCCGCGCGTACCACGCGGGCGCCAGCTCCTGGAAGGGACAGACGCAGCTCAACGCCGCGTCGATCGGCATCGAGATCGTGAACCGCGGGCTGAAGGGTCCTCCGGGCGCAGAGGCCTGGCAGCCGTTTCCGAAGGCGCAGATGGACGCCGTGATGGAGCTGGTGCGCGACATCGTGGCGCGCCACGAGATACGCCCCGATCGCGTCGTGGGCCACAGCGACATCGCGCCGCTGCGCCGCTCCGATCCCGGCCCCATGTTCCCGTGGGAGCGCCTCGCGGACGAAGGCCTTGTGCCCTGGCCCGACGCCGCCGCCGTGGCCTTGCGCCAGCCGGCCTTCGAGCGTGAGCTGCCCGATATCGAATGGTTCCAGCGGCGCCTGGCGCAACATGGATTCGCGGTGCCCCTGAACGGCCAGCTCGACGAGGAGACGGTGCGCGTGCTCGTGGTTTTCCAGATGAAGTACCGGCCCGCGCTTTTCGACGGTGCCCCGGACGCGCAGACCGCCGCCATTCTGGATGCACTCGTTTATCCATGAGGCCCGCGGGCCGGTGCGCGCGCTGTGCTGCGTCGGCGCGATGCTGCTTTGCGGCTGCGTGGCCGGGCCGGTGAAAACGATTCCCGACGCCACGCGCGTGCTCGACCGGGAGCTGGAAGCCATCGCGGGCGACCCCACCCGCGAGCTGGCGAGCCTTTCGGTCCTCGCGGTTCGAAACGGGCAGGTCGCGTACGAGAGGCACTTCGGCCGCCGATACATCGACGTTTCCGGGCGCGGTGGCGACAAGCCCGCTGGAGCAGACACGCTCTACCGCGTCGCATCGATCTCGAAACTTGTCACCGCACTGGGTGTGATGCGGCTGGTGGAGCAAGGCGTGCTGGACCTCGACGCCGACATCGGCGGCTATCTCGGTTATGCGGTGCGCAACCCCGCCTTTGCGCAGGTCGCGATCACGCTGCGCATGCTGCTCACCCACACCTCGTCGCTGCGCGACGATGCGGGCTACTACCTCTTCGAGGAAGACACCCACCTGCGCGAGCTGCTCACGCCGGCGGGCCGGTTGCACGGCGCCGGCGCGATGTGGGCGCGCGATCACGCGCCGGGGGCCTGGTTCAGCTACTGCAACCTCGCCTGGGGAGTGGTGGGCACGGTGATGGAGCGGGCCACGGGGGAACGCTTCGATACATTGATGGCACGGCTGGTGATCGAGCCGCTCGGAATGCAGGGCGGCTTCAACCCGGCAACGCTGTCGCCGCGTACGCTCGAGAACCTCGCGACGCTTTATCGCAAGCGCCCGGCGGGTGAAAGCAACAACTGGAACCCCGCAGGACCCTGGATCGCACAGACCGACGACTACTCGGCGGGCGCGCCGGTTTCGCGCGCCAGCACCGCTTACGTCCCCGGCAGCAACGGCACGCTCTTTGGTCCCCAGGGAGGCCTGCGCGCATCGGCGGGCGACCTCGGGCGCGTGATGCGGATGCTCATCGGTGGCGGCGAGCTGGACGGGCGGCGCATCCTTTCTGCCGCAAGCGTCGCCACGATGATCGCCACGCAATGGCGCTTCGACGGGAACAACGGCGAGTCGGGTTACGGCAGCCATCGCGGGCGATTCAATGCCTGGGGCCTCGGCAACCAGCAGTTCATCGGGTCTTCCGGACCTGATTTCGGCGACCGCCTGGTGAGGGACGGATCATTCCACGCGATCGGGCACCTCGGCGACGCCTACGGCCTGATGGGAACCTTCGCCTTTGACCCGAGAACCGGCGATGGCGTGGTGATGCTGGTAGGCGGCACGGGTTTCGATCCCGAGACCGATCGCGGAACGTATTCGTCCGCCGCCGGCTTCGAGGAGCGCATCGTCACGGCGCTTCACCGCCGCGCCATCCTCGGGCGCGCCGACTAGCTACGTCACCGCCGGCTCGAGCAGCGTGATCGTCCCTGCCGCGGTATCGAGCCGGGCGCGCACGCCGATGGGCAACGTGAGCTGCTGCGGAATGTGGCCGATGGACATCCCGTACATCGACGGCTGCCGGCGCGCCAGGAAGTGGCTTTCCAGCACTTCGGCCAGGGTGGAGGACGGCTCGCCGGGTTTCGCCTCGCTGCGCTGGAAGACGCCCAGCGCCGAGCCCGAGACCCCACCCAGGATGCCCGCCTGGGCGAGCTGCGTGAGCATGCGATCGATCCGGTAGGGCTCCTCCCCCACCTCTTCGAGGAAGAGTAGCCCGCCGCGCGGCTCTATCCCGTAGGGCGTGCCGATGAGGGCGCTCACGATGCTGAGGTTTCCCCCCATGAGCCTTCCCTCGGCGCGGCCCTCACGGAAGACACGCGGCGCGTATTGCCGGTCCACGGGACTGCGCTGCAGGTTTTCCGCGGCGATCGGCAACACGGCATCCACGCCGGGTTGCATCAGCACCGCCCGCGCCCGGCCCACGGAAAAATCCGAGACCAGCGTGGTGCCGACGGGGCCATGGAACGTGACGACGCGGGCGCGGCGCCAGATCGCCAGCAGCAGCGCCGTGACGTCCGAGAAACCGATGACAACCTTCGGCTGGTGGCGGATCTTCGCGTAGTCGACGTGTGGCAGCAGGCTCGAGGCGCCGGCACCGCCGCGTACGCACCAGATGCCGCGCACCTCCCGATCGTCGAACATCGCGTGCAGGTCCTCGACGCGTTGCGCGATGGTCCCGCCGTAGTGTCCCTGCACCGCGCGGATGTGGCGGCCGGGCTTCACGCGCAATCCCTGCGCCTCGAGGTTGTGCACCCCGCGCGCGATGTTCTCGTCGCTGGCGGCACTGCTGAGGTTCACCAGGCCCACCAGGTCGCCTTCTCGCAGGCGTGGCGGCCGGATGAGGCCCTGCGGTTCCGCGGCACTCGCAACGACCGCGGCGGGGGCCAGGGCCCCCGCCGCGATCAACCTGCCGAACGTCCTGCGGTCCAGTATCAGAACCGGTAAGTCAGGCGCGCGACGTACGAACGCATGCGCGGATCGGCGACGCGCGGGTCCCAGCCTGCGCCGGCGGCGAAGTCCAGGTTATGCGCGGTGAACGGCGGTTCCTCGTTGAGGAGATTCTTCACGCCGAAGCTGATCGTCATGTTCTTGATGCCGGTGTACGACGCCATCAGGTGATAGATGGTGTAGTCGTCGACGTCCGGGTTGAAGCCCGGGGGAACCGTTCCGTCCGGCCTTTCGTCCTTGTAGCCCGAGGTGAACTGCTGGAACAGCGTGAACGCCCAGGGCCCCGTCTCGTAGGCGAGCGACGCGGTGTGTTTCCAGCGCACGAACAGGTCACGGGAATTCCACTGGCCGGCGGATTCCGTGTAGTTCTGCGTCGCGAAGACACGCGAACGGTAGCTGTCGATGTACGTGCCGTCGAGGTTGGCGATCCAGCGCCCGCCGCCGAACGCGCCGTTGAAGCGCAGGTTCAAGTCGATGCCCTTGGTGGTGTCGCCATCCGCGTTCACGAAGCCCGCGCGGATGTAGCCACCCACACCGTCGAGGCGGCCGTTGGCGCCGCGCACGAGGTTTTCCGGGAACGTGGTGTAGTTCGCGATCACCTGTTGAGGCGTGAGCTCATAGATGCGGTCCTGGCGGCGGATCTGCCACAGGTCCACGCTGCCGCTCATCCACGGCGCGGGCTGGAACACCACGCCCACGGTCCACTGCTTGGACGTCTCCGGCTGCAGCGCCGGGTTGCCACCCTGCTGCGAGTCCGGGCGAATGGCGCAAACCGAGAGGTCGGCGCCGGCCACGTTACCGCCGGGGCACAGCACCGGATCCGCGATGTTGCCGGGGACCGGCGATTCTGTCGTTGCGGTGTAGAGCTGGAAGAAGCTCGGAGCCCGGAAGCCTTCGTTGTACGAGCCGCGGAACAGCACCTGCTGGACCGGGTTCCACTTGATCGACACCTTCGGGTTGGTGGTGGTGCCGAAGTCGCTGTAGTCGTCGTGGCGAACCGCGAGCGTGGCCTCGAAGTTCTTGATGATCGGCACCGCGACCTCGCCGTAGATGGCCTTCACGGTCCGCGAAGCCTTCTCGAACTGGGGATCGAACGGCGCCTGGTAGACCGGCAGAGAGGTGCGCGAGCCGTCGTCGAAACGATAACTCTCGCGGCGATAGTCGAACCCGACGGCCGCCGCGACCGGGCCGCCCGGCAACTGGAACAGCTCGCCTGAGAGCGCGCCATCGGCGGAAGTCAGGCGAGACTCGCCGCCGAAGAGACGCGTGCCGTCGGCACGCGCCGCATCCAGCAGCCCCTGGCCCTGCGCCGTCTGCGACTGGCCGGCCATCAGCCACGGGTTCACCAGGCCACTGGCGAGCGCGGTCGTGAGCAGGCCCGTGTACATGTAACCGCTCTTCAGCATCGAGTCGGCCTTGCTGCCCGATTCCGAGATCCCGAACTTGTAGTCCCAGCGCCCGCCGAGCGTGCCTTCCATGCCCGCCAGGACGCGGAATGCATCCGTCTCGGTTTCGATGGTGCGCAGGCCGCAATCCATGCAACGCCAGCGGTAGGCGATGGGCAGCGTGCGGTTGAAGCCCGGGATATACGCGGTGAGGTCCTGGTAGTACGGGCCGTTGACCGGGTACCGCGCACCGACCAAGCCGCCCGTCGTGGTGATCTGGTATTCCTCGAAGGCCTTGGTGGCCTTGGTCTTCGAGGCCACCGCCTCGACGAAGGCGGCGTGGTTGTTGGAGATCTGGAACGTCGCGCGGCCGACGCCTTGAGTGCGCTCCACCGGCTGGATCAGGACTTCGACCCCGCCGTAGTCATAGGCGCAGGCGTAGCGCGCGCCCGGCGCATCCCACAGCGCCGACTGGTACTGCGACATGTTGTTGATCGAGTCGCACTGCCCGAGGAAGCTCAGCAGGTTGGCGCGGTTGTAGGTCTGCGTGCCGCCGGAGGGCGTCGTGAACGAGGAGCCGATGGCGGTGCCCGCGGAGCCCGTCTGCGTAGCGAAGGGCGCCCCGGAAGTGTCCGGCGAAAGGCCGCGCTCGGGCTGGAAGCCGTTGGAGAAGGTGCGCTGGCTGCCGCTCAGGCGCTCCTGCTTGTCATACGTGATCATTCCCATCACGTTGACGCGGTCCCTGGAGAGGTCGCCCCAGCCCGCGAGCAGCGAGCCGCGATGCAGGTTTCCGCCGCCGTCCTCGGTGATGTCGGTGGACGCGTTGATCTCCACGCCCTTGTAGTCGCGGCGCAGGATGAAGTTGATCACGCCGCCAATCGCATCCGTGCCGTAGATCGCGGAGGCGCCGTCCTTCAGCACCTCGACGCGCTCGACCGCAGCGAGCGGGATGGAGTTGAGGTCGACCGCGTTGCCCTTCGCGCCGTGCGTCGTCAGTCGCCGGCCGTTGAGCAGGACCAGGGTGCTCGAAGCGCCGAGCCCGCGCAGGTTGGCGCTGGTATTGCCGTTGTTGTTGCGGTCGGTGGTGCCGAGCTGGATGCCGACGTTGGACGACAGGTTGTCCGCGCCGGTGCCGTTCGCGGAGAGCAGCATCACGAGCTCCTCGGCGCTGCTGATGCCGCGCCGCTCGATGTCCTTGCGGGTGATGACCTGCAAGGGGAGCGCGCCTTCTTCCTGCACGCGCTTGATGTTGCTGCCCGTGATCTCGATCCGTTCACCTTTCTGCACATCCTGCTGCGCATATGCGGCGCCTGCGACGAACACGAGCGAAATGGCCTGGGCGAGTTTTGCGACTTTCACCTTGTGGTCTCCCTTTGTTGGATTCGTACGGGCGTCGTCTCGGCACCTGGGGATGCACGGGCGGCGTTAGCTTTTGTAAGCGTCCGATTCTGCAGAATGTAGGGCAATATTACAAATATCCCGTATCCGGTGTTGCGCCGGTATTGAACTTGCGATTCCTCGCCTGCCTGCTGTTGTCGATCGCCACCCTGCCCGCCGCCGCGCAGCTGCCGCAGCCGGTACTCGATCGACTGCGCGGCACGGGGATCCCGGAGGACGCGCTCGGCATCCTGGTGCTGCGCGCCTCCGACGGGCGCACGCTCCTGTCGCATGGCGCGGATCGGGCGATGCAGCCCGCGTCCACGCTCAAGCTGCTCACGTCGCTCGCCGCGCTGGAAACGCTGGGGCCCGCGTATCGCGGCCGCACCGAACTCCTCACCCGAGGTGAGCCGATGGAAGGCGTGTTACGAGAGGACCTCGTGCTGCGCGGCGGCGCGGACGTGGATTTCGACTGGCAGGCCTTCGACCACATGCTGCACCTCGCCCGCATGCAGGGCATCCGCGAAATCCGCTCCGACCTGGTGCTCGATCGAAGCCTCTTCAATCCGTCGCGCACCGATATCGGGATCGGGCCCTTCGATGAGGCGCCGGAATTCCGCTACAACGTGATTCCCGACGCGATGCTGGTGAATACGAACCTCGTGCACCTGGATATGGTGTCCGACGGCGGCGAAGTGCGCGTGGCGATGACCCCGCCACTCGAGGGCGTGAGCGTCCAGTCCGAGTTCACGCTCGGCGATCGCGCCTGCAAGGATTGGGAAGACGGCTGGAAGATCCCGGAGGTCAGGAAGGCATTCGGTGGGGGCCTGCGCATCCGGCTGCAGGGAGAATTTCCGCGCAACTGCACGGCGGAAACGGCGATCAACGTGATCGACCGCATGCAGTTCGTCGAGCGGCTGTTTCGCGCATCGTGGAAGCGCCTCGGCGGCACGTTCCGCGGCAAGGTGCGCGAAGGTGCCACGCCGGCGAATGCGCGCCTGCTGGCCGAACACCGCTCGCGCCCGCTCGGCGAGTGGCTTCGCGACGTGAACAAGGCTTCCGACAATCCGAATACGCGGCTGCTCTTTCTGACGCTTGGCGCCAGCACCGCCGCGGGCTCCGCGCTGCCCACGGCGCAGCTCGCGGATCGTGAAGTCCGCGCCTGGATGCAGCGCCGCGGCATCGATCCCGAGGGATTGCTGCTCGAAAACGGCTCGGGCCTGTCGCGCACGGAACGCATCAAGCCCGCGCAGCTGGCCGGAGTGCTGAAGGTGGCGCGCGCGAGCGCGTGGTCCGCCGAATTCAACGCGAGCCTGCCGATTGTCGCGATCGATGGCGGCATGCGCACGCGCCTGCAAGGCAGCGCAGCGGCCGGTCGCGCGCGGATAAAAACCGGCACGTTGCGCGACGTGAGCGCCATCGCGGGTTATGTCGTCGCCGATGACGACGAGCCCTACATCGTCGTGGGCATGATCAACCACGATCTGGCCAACAAGCGCGCCGCGCGCCCGGTGCTGGACGCGCTGCTCGAGTGGGTTGCGTCCTCTAAAGCACGCGCTGGTATTGCGCCCTGACCCGTTCGCGGTGGCCGCAGTCGAAGTGCCACCACTCGCTGTTGATGCCGTGCCATCCCGTGGCAAGCATCGCATCGCGCAGCAGCTTGCGGTTGTGCAGGTGCTCGCCGCGCAATTCGCCGCGCGCCAGCATCTGTTTCTCGCGCGCCGGGTGCGAACGCTCGGTGAGGTCGTCGAAGGGCGTGCCCATGTCCAGCTCCCGCCCGGCCGCATCAACAATCGTCACGTCGACCGCCATGCCGAACGAATGGATCGAGCCGCGCACCGGATTGGCGAGGTAGCTGGTGAGCCCCGTGCCTTCGAGCTTCTTCCACATGCGTTCCTGCACGCGCTGCGGGCGCAAGGCGTCGAGGATCAATAGCGAGAGCGCGGGGTCGCGCGCCGAGAGTGCGCAAGCCGCGCTTTCCAGCGCATGCGCCGCTTCACGATGCAGCCACGCGCAGTCGAAAGGCGAATACATGTCCACGCCGACGAAGTTGTTGGTGCTCGCGTATCGCAGCTCGTGGCGGATGCCGCGCAGGCCGTGGAGCGCGCGGAAATCCGCATGCCCGGGAATCGACTCGATCGAAAGTGCAGGCGCCATCCCCGCGATTCTAAGGGCAAACGGCCGTCGGCAACTCCACGGGGCGACCGCCAAGGTGAGATCCGGCGACTCGCGCCGCGGGTTGAGCCTCTGCGTGGAGGCGATCAACCGGGGTCGAAGTCCTCGAACCGCACCCCAAGGCGCTGCGCGCGCAGCCGCGGATCGCGCGATTTCACCCGCACCGGCTGGCCGGCAAGGACCTCCAGGCAGCGCTCAAGGGTCTCGTCCTCGAGCCGCAGCATCGCCTCGCGGGTGTAGAACGTGAGGTGCGGAAAGACGATCACGTTGTCCATGGCATAAAGCGCGCTCAGGGGGTGTCCTTCCTTCATGAGCGGCTCGCGCGAGAACACGTCGAGCCCCGCCCCCCCGATGCGCCGCTCCTGCAACGCAGCGAGCAGCGCGGATTCGTCCACCAGGGCGCCGCGCGAAACGTTCACGAGGAATGCCGTAGGCTTCATCGTCGCGAGTTCGCCCGCGCCGATGATTCCGCGCGTCTCGTCGTTCAGGACGGTGTGCATCGATACGAAATCGCTCTCGGCAAGCAACGCGCGCAGGTCAGAGCGGCGCTCGACCCCGGCCCGCGCGAAGCGCGAGGCATCCGCATGCGGATCGAAGCCGAGCACACGCATGCGAAACCCCGCGCCCGCCATGCGTGCCACGCTGCGGCCGATGCGGCCGAGCCCGACCAGGCCCAGCGTCTTGCCGGAAAGGTCGAGCCCCATCCACCGCGCCTCGGGCCACGCCCAGCCCTCGGTGTCCATCGCGCGCTGGATCGGTTTCAACCGCTTCGCGAGCGCGATCATCAGCGCCATGGCGCCCTCGGCCACGGTTTCCTCGGCGTACTCGGGGACGTTCACCACCGGGATCCCGCGCGCCTTCGCCGCCTCGATGTCGATGGCGTCGATCCCCACGCCGTACTTCACGATCCCCTTCAGTCGCGGCGCCGATTCGATCACCCGCGCCGTGATCGGGGTGTAGCACATGACGAGGAGGTCGGCCTCACGCACCGCGGCGATGAGTTCGGTTTCGGAAACGCCATCGGGCAGCAGCGTGAGCGCGTGCCCCGCCGCGCGCAGGGCGGCGTCGACGTGCGGCACTTCCAGCTCGCGGTCGGTGCGGACGATCAGCATGCCGCCGCCCGCGCTATCTCTTCCTCGACGATCGTGAGCGCGCGCTCGAGGTCGGATTCCTCGATCACCAGCGGCGGCGCCAGCACGATCACCGAACCCTGCCCCACCTTGAACGAGAGCCCGCGCGCGAGGCATTGGTAGAGCACCTGCTCGGCGACCTGCGCATCGGCGAGTTCGACGGCGAGCAGCAGGCCCACGCCGCGCACCTCCACGATGGCGCTCTGGCGCGACTGCATCGCCCGCAGGCGTTCCAGCCCCCGCGCGCCAAGCACCCGGGAGCGTTCGAGCAGCCCTTCCGACTCGATCACCTCGAGCGTCGCGAGCGCCGCGGCGCAGCCCACCGAGCTCTTCTCGTGGGTGTAGTGACCGAGCGCGCGGTCCGCGGCCACGTCGAGGTGCGCGCGCGCCAGCAGCGCCGCCATGGGAAAGACGCCACCGCCCAGGCCCTTGCCGATCACAACCATGTCGGGGACGATCCCGTAGCGCTCGAAGGCAAACATTGTCCCGGTGCGCCCGAGGCAGATCGGGATCTCGTCGAGGATGAGAAGCGCGCCGTGGCGGTCGCAGGCGCGGCGCAGCGTCTCGTAATACGCGCGCGGCGGCACCTGGACATCGGTCGAGCGCACCGTCTCCACCACCACCGCGGCGACATCCTCCTCCTTGTCGAGCACGTACTCGACATACTCTGCGCAGCGCGCGTTGCACTGCCCGGCGCATCCGAAGCGGCAGTTGCGCGGATCGCATGGCGGCGCGTGTTCGGTGCCGGGCAGCAGCGGCCCGATGCCGCGACGGAAGAGCGCCTCGCCGCCCAACGAGATCGCGTCGAGCGAGGCGCCGTGAAAGGAATCCCACATCGAGACCGTCTTGTGCCGCCCGGTGGCGATGCGCGCGATCTTGAGCGCGATGCCGATGACCTCGGTGCCGCCAGGGGCGAAGAGCACCTTGTCCAGGTCGCCGGGGGCGAGCGCGGTCAACTTCGCCGCGAGGCCCACCGCGTGTTCGTTGGTGAACCGGCGCGGCGAGAAGGGCAACGTGTCGAGCGCGCGTTTTGCCGCCGCCACGACATGCGGATGGCCGTGGCCGACCTGGTGCACGCTGTTGCCGTGGAAGTCCATGATGCGCCGCCCTTCGAGGTCCTCGAGCCAGATGCCGGAGGCCGAGCGCAGCGCGTTGAAGCACGGCGTGGAAAGCGACTGGTGCAGGAAGTGCTTCGCATCCTCGGCGAGGAGCGCCTGCGTCTCGGGCCCGAGGTGGTCGGCCTCGAAGCGCTTGCGGCGCGGCGAGAGGTTCACGTCGCCTTCGGAGGAGAGATCGCGCGGATTGTTCATGGCTTGTCCGAGGGCGTCATGGAAGGGGGTTTGCGGCGAAGACCTGCGGGCGGCGCTCGCCGGTGTCGAACACCCGCTCCCAGGCCGCGCAGAACTGCAGCACGCGCTGCTCGTCGAAGCGCGCGCCGACAACCTGCAGTCCCACGGGCAACCCGGATTTCGTCCAGCCGCAGGGCACGCTCGCCGCCGGCTGCCCGGTCACGTTGAAGGGATGCGAAAACGGCGTCCACCGCGCCCAAGGCACCGGCGGCGCGCCATCCATGTCGACCGGTCCGTCGGCTTGCGCGGCGAAGGGCTCGATCGGCACCATCGGAAGCAGCAGCAGGTCGAAGTCGCGGAACGATTCGGCGACCGTGCGGCAGAAGACCGCGCGGGCCTTGAGGGCCTTCAAATGGTCCTCGACGGCGATGCGCCGCGAGAGTTCGACCTGGCGCGCGTATCCCGGATCGAGGAGCGCCATCTTCGCCGGCTCGAGGTCCTTGTAGAGCGAGGCGCGCGCGACCCACAGCGCATCGAAGATGCCGATGGGATCGGGCCAGTCGAGCCGCCCGGGCACGACCTCGACGCCCGGCATCGATCGGATCCGCTCGAACGCGGCTTCCACCACCGCCGCGACTTCGGGCTGGACTCGCTGGCCGAACATTGTGGGCGCCAGTACGCAGCGCAGCCTTCCAGCCGGCGCGTGGAGCGTGGCGAGATAGGACACGCCGCTCGCGGGCAGCGAGTTCGGGTCGCGCGCGTCGGGGCCCTGGAGGACGTCGAGTGAGAGGGCGAAATCGGCCACGCTGCGTGTCACGGGCCCCGCGCACGAGAGTTGCTCCGCGGGGCTCAACGGCCAGGTGGGAATGCGCCCGAGGTGCGCCTTCATCGAGAAGACGCCGCAGTAGGCCGCGGGAATGCGCAGCGACCCGCCACCATCGGAGCCGAGCGAAATGGGCACCGTCCCCGCGGCCACCGCCGCCGCCGAGCCGGAGCTCGATCCGCCCGTGGTGCGCGAAGGATCCCAGGGATTGCGCGTGACGCCGTAGAGGGGCGAATTCGACGATGCCTTCCAGCCCACTTCGGGTGTGGTGTTTTTTCCGACCATGATGGCGCCCGCCGCGAACATGCGCTCGACCACCGGGGCGGTCTCCTTCGCGAGGTCGTTTTCATACAGGTGCGATCCGCGCCGCGTGCACGTTCCGGCAACCTGGAAGAGGTCCTTCACCCCGATGGGGACGCCGTGCAGCGGCCCGAGGAAGCGGCCCTGGCGCGCCTCGGCATCAAGCGCCGCGGCGCGCGCCAGCGCGGCCTCGGTGAACACTTCGCACCACGCGTTGATCGCGGGGTCCGTGACCGCGATTGCTTCGAGCGCGCAGCGCACGAGCTGCGTGGCGCTGGTCTCGCCGCGCCGAACCATCACCGCCATCTCCCCCGCGTCCAGCGTTGCGTACTTCCGCACATCCATCGTCATGGTCCTTGCGTCTCCTGTCGAACCAGGTGCGCGAGTGTGGCGGCGAGCACCCGGGCGCCGGCCACCAGGTCTTCGGGGCGCGTGAACTCGGATTCATGGTGGCTTACGCCGCCCGCCGACGGCACGAATACCATCGCGCTCGGGCACACGGACTTCATCGGAATCGCATCGTGGCCCGCGATCGTGTTCAGGCGCATCGAGGCAAAGCCGCACTCGGAGGCCGCGCGCTCGATCAGGTCGCGCAGCGTCGGGTCGAAAGTCCCGGCCTTGCGGTCCACGGTGCGCAGCAGCTCGATCGGCACTTGGCCGGTGGAAAGCTCGCGCGCCTTTTCCTCGAGGCTCCGGCACGCCGCTTCGAGCGTCGCCGCATCAACCGCGCGAAACTCGGCGAAGAGGCGCACCTGCGCGGGCACGACGTTGGTGGAGTTGGGCAGCACGTCGAGGCGGCCCACCGACGAGAGCAGCGCCCCGCCGGTCTCGTCGGAGAGGCGGCGGCAGTGCAGCACGAGCTCGGCCGCGGGCAGCAGCGCATCGCGCCGATCGACCATCGGCGTGGGTCCGGTGTGCGCGGCGCGGCCGTGGATGTCCGCGACGTATTTCGCCGTGCCCCAGTTGCCCTCGACCACGCCGATGGTGCGTCCCGCGCGCTCGAGCTCCGGACCCTGCTCGATGTGCAGCTCGACATAGGAGGCCACGCCACGGGGCGCGGGGTCGCTGCCGCGGTACCCGATCCGCGCGAGTGCCTCGCCGAGCGATATGCCGGCACCGTCCTCGCGCGAATGCGCGAATTCCGCGGTGTGCACGCCCGCGTGCACGGCGCTGCCGAGCGTGCTGGGCGAGAAGCGCGCGCCCTCCTCGTTGGTCCAGTTGACGACGGCGAGGTTGCGCGCCGGTTTCGCCCCACCCGCCGCCTGGCGGCGAACCGCGAGCACCGCCTCGAGGCTCGCCAGCACCCCGTAGGCGCCATCGTATTTTCCGCCGGAAGGCTGGCTGTCGAGGTGCGAGCCGGTGAGCACCAGCGGCGCCCCCGGCCCGGCCAGATCGGCCATCCCGTAGATGTTCCCCACCGCATCGATCGAGACCTGCAGTCCTTCGGAGCGCAGCTTCGCGACGAACCAGTCGCGGGCGAGCCCGTCTTCCGCGCTCGCCGACAATCGGCATACGCCGCCGCCGGCGGTGGCTCCGATGCGGCCCATTTCGTCGAGGTGTTGCAGCAGTTGTTCGGCGTTGATCATGCAAGAGTTCCTGGTTCGGGGGCGAAGCCGGCGTCGCCGGCGAAGTGACATCGGACAAAACGGCCCTCGACCGCGCGCAGGGCCGGGGCCTCGGCGGCGCAGCGCTCCTGCGCGTAGGCACAACGCGTGCGGAAGCGGCAGCCGCTGGGCGGATCCACCGGACTGGGCACGTCTCCCGTGAGGATGATGCGTGTCTTTTTCGCGGCGGCGTCGGGATCCGCGACCGGCGCGGCGGAGAACAGCGCCTGCGAATAGGGATGCAGGCGTTTGCCGCGCAACGCGCGTGCGTCGGCGAGCTCGACCACCTGCCCGAGGTACATCACCGCGACGCGGTCCGAGATGTGCCCGACCAGCGCGAGGTTGTGCGAGATGAAGACGTACGCCATCCCAAGCGAACGCTGCAGGCGCTTCAGGAGGTTCACGACCTGCGCCTGGATCGATACGTCGAGCGAGGACACGGGTTCGTCGCAGATCACGACCGACGGGCTCACCGCGATCGCGCGCGCGATCGCCACGCGCTGGCGCTGGCCGCCGGACAGCTCGTGGGGATGGCGGTCCATGAACTCGGCGCCGAGGCCGACGGTTTCCAGCAGCTCGGCCACGCGGGCGCGCCGCGCCTCGCGAGCCAGCCGCTCGTGGAGCCGGATCGGATCGCCGACGATGGAGCCGATCGACCAGCGCGGATTGAGGCTCGCGTACGGGTCCTGGAAGACGATCTGCATCGTGCGCCGCAGCCCCCGCAGCTGCCCGCGCGAGAGGTGGGTGATGTCGCGGCCCGCGAGCACGATGCGCCCGGACGTGGGCTCCTCGAGGCGCATCAGGCAGCGCGCTAGGGTGGACTTGCCGCAGCCCGATTCGCCAACCACGGCGAGAGTCTCGCCCGCGGCGAGCGCAAACGACACTCCGTCGAGGGCATGGACGTGCCGGGGTGGAGCGAAGAAACCGCCGCGCACCGGGTAATGCTTCACGAGCTCGACGGCCTCGAGCACCGCGGGGACGGCGGGATTCGCGGCGACGGCGTTCATTCGCGCTCCCCGTGCGCCACGAAACAGGCGACCGGACGCCGCGCAGCGAGCTCGAACAGCTCTGGCGCCTTCTCGCGGCAGTGCGCGATCGCTCGCGCGCAACGTGGAGCGAAGCTGCAGCCGCGCGGCATGTCGAAAGGCGAGGGCACGGTGCCGGGGATCTCCCGCAGGAGGTTGCCGTCGCCCTCCTCCCACTGCGCTGCCTCGAGCAGCCCGCGCGTGTAGGGGTGGCGTGGATCCTTGAAGATTTCCCGCGTGCTGCCCTCCTCCACCTTGCGCCCGGCGTACATCACGATGACGCGGTGGGCGGTCTCGGCGACCACCCCGAGGTCGTGCGTGATGAGGAGCACCGCCATGCCGAAGCGCTCCTTGAGCGACTGGATAAGGTCCAGCACCTGCGCCTGGACGGTGACATCGAGCGCGGTGGTGGGCTCGTCGGCGATCAGCAGCTTCGGGCGGCAGGCGAGCGCCATGGCGATCATCACGCGCTGGCGCATGCCGCCGGAGAGGTTGTGCGGGTATTGCCGCGCCCGCTCCTGCGGTGCCGGCACGCCCACCAGCCGCAGCAGATCCACCACCTCGGCGGCAGCCGCGCGCCGATCCATCCCGAGGTGCAGCCGCAGGACCTCGCCCACCTGGCGCTCGATGGTGAAGACCGGGTTCAGCGCCATCATCGGATCCTGGAAGATCATCGCGACCTGCCGCCCGCGCACGGCGCGCAATCCCGCATCGTCGAGCGCCAGGATGTCGTTGCCCTCGAGCAGGATGCGCCCCGAAGCGATGCGCCCCGGCGGGTTAGCGATGAGGCGCAGGCAGGCGAGCGCCGCGGTGCTCTTGCCGCTTCCGGATTCGCCGACGATCGCGACCGTCTCGCCCGCGCCCACCGAGAAGGTGAGGTTGTCGACCGCGCGCACGGTGCCGCGGCTGGTGCGGAACTCGACGCTCAGGTTTTCGACCTGGAGGACGGTGCTCATCGGGTGCGCAACCTCGGGTTGAGCGCGTCGTTCAGGCCCTCGCCGACCAGGTTGATCGCGAGCACCGTGACCAGGATCATCACGCCGGGGATGGCCGCCATCCACCACGAAGTTCGCAGCACCGTGCGCGCCACGCCGATCATGTAGCCCCAGGAGACCTGGTTGGGATCGCCGAGCCCGAGGAACGACAGGCCCGATTCGGTGAGGATCGCGGTGGCGACCATGAGCGAGGAAACCACGATCAGCGGCGGCAACGCGTTGGGCATGATCTGCAGCGTGATGATCTCCCAGTCGGGCATGCCGATCGCGCGGCAACCGAGCACGTAGTCGCGATCGCGGTGGGCGATGAACTCGGCGCGTGCCAGGCGCGCGACCGACGGCCACGAGACAACCGCGATCGCAATCGTGATGTTGGTGACCGTGGGCGAGAAAATCGCCACCAGCACCACCGCGAGCACGAACGACGGGATGGTGAGGAAGAACTCGGTGGTGCGCATGATGAGGTCGTCGATGCGCCCGCCGTAGAAGCCCGCGATCGCGCCCAGCGCCAGGCCGAAGACACTTGCCGCGAGGCTCGCCATCACGCCGATCAGCAGCGAAACGCGCCCGCCATGGAGGATGCCGGCGAGCACATCGCGCCCGGCGACATCGGTGCCGAACAGGTGCTCACCCGAGGGAAGCTCCGCGGGCCTGCCGACCATGTCGAAGGGGTCGACGCTGTACGCCCACGGCCCGGCAAGGGCCGACAGCACCACGACGGCGAGCACGACGGCGCCGCCCACCGCGGCGCGGTTGTTGCGATAGCGCAGCCAGAATGCGCGTGCGCGGCTCATTTGTGCGTGATCCTCGGGTCGAGCAGGCCGTAGAGCAGGTCCACGACGAGATTCGCGAGCACCACCACCACCGAGGAGACGAAGAGGATTCCGAGCAGCAGGTTCAGGTCGCGCTGCTGCAGCGCGTCGAATACCAGCCGGCCCAGGCCCGGCCAGCCGAATACCGTCTCGATGAGGATGGAGCCGCCCAGCATGTGCCCGATCTGCATGCCGGCGAGGGTGACCACCGGCAGCAGCGCGTTGCGCGCCGCGTGGCTCCAGGCGACGGCGCGCTCCGGGAGCCCTTTTGCGCGCGCGGTCGTGATGAAGTCCTGGCCGTAGACCTCGAGCATCGAGGCACGCATGAGGCGCGCATAGATCGCGGCGTAGAAGAGTCCGAGCGTAAGCGCCGGGAGCACGAGGTGGCGCGCGACGTCCAGCGCCAACGGCGACTGGCTCACCCCGATCCGCATCATGCCGCCGGAGGGCAGCAGGTCGAGCTGGATGGAGAAGAACACGATCAGCATGAGGCCCAGCCAGAAGGCTGGCGTTGCGTATACGAGCAGCGCGACCACGGAGATCACGTTGTCGACCCAGCCTCCCTGGCGGCGCGCGGCGACCACGCCCAGCGAAACGCCGGAAGCGATTGCCACCGCGATCGCGGTGACCATCAGCAGCAGGGTGGCGGGAAGCCGATCAAGGATCAGGTCCAGCACCGGTTGCTGCTGGATCACCGACACGCCGAGATCGAGCGTGGCGAGGCGGCTGATGTAGGTGAAGAACTGCTCGATCAACGGCAGGTCGAGCCCGAATTCGCGCCGCAGTTCCTCGGTGAACTCGAGCGTGGCGTGGCCCATCTGCCCGGCGAGGATGTCCGCGGCATCCCCCGGGGCCATCTTGATGAGGACGAAGTTCAGCGCCGCGATGGCGAGCACCACGGGCACGAGCTGCAGCAGGCGCCTGCCGACGAAGAGGACGGTGCCCTTGTTCATGCGCCCCGCGAGGGCCGCACTAATCGACCCACACGCCGTCCCACCCCGAGTACATCGAGATCCCGTTGGTGATCAGGCCGTGCACGCGCTTGTTCCAGATGTGCGAGTAGCTCATCTCGATGAGGAAGATCACCGGCATGTCGCGGCGCAGGATCGACTGGACCTCGGCCCAAACCTTCGCGCGCGCCGGGCCGTCCTCGAGCAGGGCGGCCTTCTTCAGGAGCGCGTCCAGGTTCTCGTTCACGTAGTCCATCGAGTTGCTGAACGTGGCACCGCGCTTGATGTTGGTCGAGATGAAGGCGCGCTGCACGCCGATGGTGGGATCGGAATAGTTGTGGGTGAAGTTGCTGGTGAAGTCGTAGTCCCACTCGGTGTAGATGCGCTTGAGCCACCCGCCCATGTCGAGGCTCTGCGTCTCGACCTCGATGCCGACCTTGCGGAATTCCTGCTTGAGGTACTCGGCCTGGCGCACCCATTCCTCGCCGTAGGGCAGGAAGTTCTGCGAAAGCTTGAAGCGCACGCCATTGGCGCCGCGCTTGTAGCCGGCATCGTCCAGCAGCTTGTTGGCCTTTGCGACGTCGTGCTCGAGGGGCTTGAGCGACTTGTCGAAATGGTTCGGGTTGCCGCTGACGATCGGACCGCTCGCGGGCTTGCCCTGGCCGTACCAGATCACGTCCACCAGCTTGCGCCGGTCGATCGCGAGGCTCATCGCCTGGCGCACGCGCACGTCGGATAGCGGCTTGGAGCGGTTGTTGACCTCGAGCCACATGATCGGGCCGAGCCCGTCATTGCCATCCTGCGAAGCAACCATCGTGGGCAGCTTGCCCAGGCGCTGGATCTCCGCCGGCGGCAGGCCCGACATCGGCGCGAGATCCACCTCGCCCTTCTCCACCGCGATCGCGCGCGCCGATCCATCGGGCAACACCCGCAGGATGACCTGGTCGAGGTAGGGCCGGCCCGGCTTCCAGTACGCCGGGTTGCGCTCGAGGATGATGTGGCTTCCCTTCTTCCATTCCTTGAGCTTGAAGGGGCCGGTGCCGACCGGGTTCTGCATGATCTTCGCGGTGCGGATCTTGCCGGTCGCGATCTCCTCGTCGCTGAAGCCGTGGCGCGGCATGAGCGGCGACTCGCCCGCCTGGAATGCGCGCATGAAATACGGCACCGGCTGCTTCAGCTTGAAAATCACGGTCAACGCATCGGGTGTCTCGATCGCGGCCACTTCGCCGAAATATGTCTTGCCGCGCGAGTGGAACGGTGTCACGACCTTCTCGATGCTGAACTTCACATCGGCGCTGGTGAATGGCTTGCCGTCATGCCAGGTGACGCCCTTGCGCAGCTTGAAGGTGTAGGTCTTCTGGTCCTTCGAGACGGTCCACGACTCGGCGAGCCCCGGCACCGGCTTCATTCCGGCGCCTTCGTATTCGAGCAGGCTCTCGTAGATCTTGGTGGCGATGAGTGCGACAGGGACCGCGGTAGTCGAGATCGTCGACATCGCGGTGGGCTCGGGATGGAAGGTGTAGGTCAGCGTTCCGCCCTTCTTCTGGGCGTGCGCCGGAACGACCACGAGGGCAAGCAGCGAAGCTGCCAAGAGGGTTCGTGCCGAGAAGGATGGCATCGCGATATTCCTTGGAAGGGTGATGGGAGACCAGCAAGGATTACAGACAGTAATCCCCACCAAGTCAAGCAAAGGCTGGGCGGCAGACATGTCTGGCGCGACATGCAGCGCATGTTGCCGGTCAATACGAGAAAGTACGCGGGCCATGGTTCGATTCCAAGGCCCATAATCGGGTAACGAGCATTTTCCGGAAGGACAACCATGAACATCCACGACATCCTCGGGCAGGCGGACGGCTTGCAGTCGATCGCGCGCGAGTTGGGCGTGAGCGAATCACACGCGGCCAGCGGCGCCCAGGCGCTGATCCCCGCGATCCTTGGCGGCTTCAAGAAACAGGTGCAAACCCAGCCCGCGGGGATGGAAGGGCTCGGCGCCCTGCTCGGCCAGCTGGGCGGCGGCGGCCTCTTCGACCACGTGTTGTCCCCGGAACCCACGGACGTGGGCCAGGGTAACGACATCCTCGGGGAGATCTTCGGCTCCAAGGACGTGAGCCGCCGCGTGGCGCAGAACGCGGCGTCACAATCGGGGCTCGACCCGTCCCTGCTCAAGCGGATGCTGCCGATGCTCGCGATGCTGGTCGCGGGTTACATGGCGAAGCAGCATGGCGAAGGTGCCGGATCGCAAACGTCGCACACGGACGGCCTCGGCGGACTGATCGGGGGGCTGCTGGGCGGCGGGGCCGGCGGCGCGGGCCAGGGCGGCGGCCTGGGCTCGATGCTGGACATGAACGGCGACGGCAACGCGCTCGACGACATCCTTCGCATGGCGGGCAAGGCGATACGTTAGGCTCCGCCGAGATCCCGAAGCTTCAGTTTCAACGCTACAGGCTGGCCCTGCGCAGCCGCAACGCGTTGCCGATGACCGAGACCGAGCTCAAGCTCATCGCCGCGCTGGCGATCATCGGGCTCAACAACAGGCCGAACCAGGGATAGAGGACTCCGGCCGCGATAGGCACGCCGATGAAGTTGTAGAAGAAGGCGAAGAACAGATTCTGGCGGATGTTGCGCATCGTCTGCTGACTCAGCGCCCGTGCCTTGGCGATGCCGCGCAAATCGCCTTTGACGAGCACGATGCGCGCACTTTGCATCGCCACGTCCGTGCCGGTGCCCATGGCAATGCCCACGTTGGCCTGCGCGAGGGCCGGCGCGTCATTGACCCCGTCGCCGGCCATCGCCACGATCCGGCCCTTCTGCTGCAGCGCCTTGACCGCCTTGTATTTGTCTTCGGGCAGCACGTCCGCCTGGACCTCATCCAGTCCCAACTGCCTGGCCACCGCTGCGGCCGTGACGGCGTTGTCCCCGGTGAGCATGACGATGCGTACACCGGCGTCGTGCAACTGCTTGATCGCCTCGGCGGTGGAGGCTTTGATCGGATCGGCGACACCGATGAGCCCGGCGCTGTGGCCGTCCACACCGAGGAGCATGACCGTCTGGCCTTGTTCGCGCAGGGCCTGCGCCTGGGCTTCGAGCGTGCCGAAGTCGATTCCGGCGTCTCGCATCAACGCCGCATTGCCGAGCGCCACGTGCCGTCCCGCGATCTCGCCGCGGACGCCCTTGCCCGTTACCGAATCGAAGCCCGCGACGTTCTCCAAAGTGACCTTCTTCTCGCCCGCATGCTCGAGGATGGCCGCCGCCAGCGGATGCTCGCTCATCTTTTCGAGGCTCGCCGCAATCTTCAGCACCTCGTCCTCGCCGAAGCCCTCGGCAGCGACCACGCGCTGCACCTTCGGACGGCCTTCGGTCAGCGTGCCCGTCTTGTCGACAACGAGGGTATCGACCTTCTCCATCAATTCGAGACCTTCCGCATCCTTGATGAGGACGCCATCGCGCGCGCCGCGCCCGACACCCACCATGATCGAAATGGGGGTCGCCAGCCCGAGCGCGCAGGGACAGGCGATGATCAGCACGGATACCGCGGCGACCAACCCGTTGGCGAAGGCCGGAGAGGGGCCCGCGAGCGCCCACACCACGAAGGCGAGGACCGCAATGGCGATCACCGCCGGCACGAACCACGCGGAGACCTGATCGGCAAGCTTCTGGATCGGAGCCCGGGAGCGGCCGGCTTCGTTGACCATCTGGACGATGCGCGCGAGCAGCGTATCGGAGCCGACCTTGTCGGCGCGCATGATGAACGAGCCGGTCTGGTTGACGGTTCCCGCGGAGACGCGACTGCCGGTCTCTTTGGCGGCGGGTATCGGCTCGCCGGTGATCATGGACTCGTCGATGTTGGAGCGGCCCTCGACCACCTCGCCATCCACCGGAACCTTGGCGCCGGGCTTTACCCGGAGCTGATCGCCGACCTGGACCTGGTCCAACCCGACCTCCTCGTCGCCGCCACCGGGGCGAACCCGCGTGGCCGTGGCCGGCGCGAGCTCGAGCAAAGACTTGATCGCACTGTTGGTGCGCGAGCGAGCACGCAGCTCCAGCACCTGCCCCATCAGCACCAGCGTGACGATCACGGCGGCCGGCTCGAAATAGAGCGGCGCCATGCCGTCCATCTTGAAGGCATCGGGGAGGATGCCGGGGAGTAACAGGGCGACGACGCTGAACAGGAACGCAGCGCCGGTGCCCAGCCCGATCAAGCTGAACATGTTGAGGTGCCACGACTTGAACGAGGCCCAGGCGCGTTCGAAGAACGGCCAACCGCCCCACAGCACCACCGGTGTGGCGAGAATCGCCTGCGACCAGTTGAAGATTTCGCCGCCAACGCGATGCTGCAGATCGACTCCCGGCACGAGCTCGCTCATGGTTACGGCCAGCAGTGGCGCGGTGAGACCTACGCTCACCCAGAAGCGACGCGTCATGTCGCGCAACTCGGTATCGTCGGTGTCGGCCGCTGCGTCGAGCGGCTCGAGTGCCATGCCGCAGATCGGACAATTGCCCGGGCCGGCTTGCCGAATCTGCGGATGCATCGGACAGGTATAGATCACGTCGGTGGACCCTGCCGGGACCGCGGCCGGCGACGCCGCGGCCAGGTACTGCGTTGGGCTGACGCGAAACTTGTCGATGCAGCGCTGGCTGCAGAAGAAGTAGTGCCGGCCTTGGTGTTCGACCGTTTTGGCAGGGTTCGCTGCGACCTTCATGCCGCACACCGGATCCGTTTCGGTCTTGGGCGACGGCGGCACCGACGGCTCAGCGGTCAACTTGCCTGTTTCTGGAACATGCGCGTCGTTCATTGCCATTCCTCGTTGGGGCCCCTGGCGACCGCTTACCCGTCATCGACCGCTGCCTGCGCGAACATCGGTAAAGCAGTGTGCACGGATAGGTCGATTGTTTCCGTATGCTGGCGCACATAGCGGCCGTTTCAGTAACACAGCCCAGTCGCCAATCCCATCGACGTACGCCCGTTGGGCCCGCTCCTTCAGACGACGAAGTCGATGGCCGTGGTGCTGGTCGCCGACCACCTCGACGGCGCTTGACATTGCGCGCATCATATTAAACATTCCTAATATGTAACCGCCCGGAGACGCAGATGAGTGTCACGACGCACGACAAGGAGCTCGACGCCCGCGGGATGAATTGCCCGCTGCCGATCCTCAGGGCACGCAAGGCGCTCAACGAGATGACCACCGGGCAGGTGCTTCGGATCGTGGCCACCGACCCGGGCTCGGTCAAGGACTTCGAGTCGTTTTCGAAGCAGACCGGCAACCAGCTGATGTCGCACTCGGCGGGCGAGAAGGAATTCACCTTCTACATTCGCAAGAAGTAGCCCCGCCATGCCCACGCGGCGCGCGGCCCCGTTGGCGATCCCGCGCCTCGAAACCGTGGTCGACCTTGTGCCGATCGCTGGACTGTTCGCCGAGGGCCACGGGATGATGGGCCAGTTCACGGTCGCCTGAGCGCGCTTGACAAGGGCCCGGTCATATTAGACATTCCTAATATATTTGCCCCACCCCTTTCCCGAAAGGCCGCATGATGACCGTCGAAACCCATGACAAGGAGCTGGACGCGCGCGGCATGAATTGCCCGCTGCCGATCCTGCGTGCGAAAAAGGCGCTCGGCGAGCTCGCCAGCGGCCAGGTGCTGCGCATCGTCGCCACGGACCCGGGCTCCACCAAGGACTTCGAGGCATTCTCCAAGCAGACCGGCAACCCGCTCCTGTCGAGCGCGGCCTCGGACAAGGAATTCGTCTTCTACATCCGCAAGAAATAGCGCCGTCGGCATGGGCGCGCGTCGCGGGGCGAGTCGAAGCGCGTGCCGCCGTGGAGCGCTTCTTCGTCCACGCGGGCGCGGGCCCGCGAGTAGCCGGAAATCGGCCTATCGCCGTGGCAGGGCGGCGCCCTCGATCGCCACCTGCCGCTTGATCCGTGTCAAAAGATGCGCAATCTCCGCCACGACATTTCAATAGTTGTTGTAATGTTAAGGCATGAAAAGACCCGCCGCCATCGTGATCTTCGCGTCCCTGTCGTCGGGCATCCGCCTGGACGTCTATCGAATGCTGGTGAAGGCCGGCCCCGGGGGCATGGTCGCCGGGGAGGTCGCCGCCAAACTGGGCCTGCCCCCCGCCAACCTCTCGTTTCATCTCAAGGCGATGACGCAGGCGCGGCTTCTCGACGTAGAGCAGGAGGGCCGCTTCCAGCGCTACCGCGCGGACCTCGCGCTGATGGCGGACCTCGTGGGCTATCTCACCGAGGAGTGCTGCGGCGGTCATCCCGAGGTGTGCGCCGCGCTGCCTTCATCGCGGCGCAACCGCAAGGCCGCGCTCGACCGCATCGGCACCGAAGTGCCGCAATCAAACGAAGGAATTTCGCGATGAAAGTCATCCAGGTATTCGATCCCGCCCTCTGCTGCAGCTCGGGCGTGTGCGGCGTGGACGTGGACCCGGTGCTCACGGGCTTCGCCGCCGACGTGCAATGGGCCACGCAGAAGGGCGCGCGCATCGAGCGAACCAACCTCGCGCAGGAACCCATGGCGTTCGCCGCCAACGCCGTCGTGAAGGGATTGCTGGAGCGCTCGGGTCCCGAGGCGTTGCCCGTGGTCCTCGTCGACGGCGAGGTCGCGCTTGCGGGCCGCTATCCGAACCGGGCCGAGCTTGTCCGTTGGGCGGGCCTCGATGCCCAGACCACGGATCCCGCCAACTGCTGCAGCGGCGGGCGCTGCTGCGGTTGACGAGCGAAAGGACACCTTGAAGTTCCGCGAGCAGCCCCCGCGCCACATCTTTTTCACCGGCAAGGGCGGCGTGGGCAAGACCTCGGTCGCGTGCGCAACCGCAATCGCACTCGCCGAAGCAGGCAAGCGCGTGCTGCTCGTGAGCACCGACCCGGCCTCCAACGTGGGTCAGGTTTTCGGGGTCGCCATCGGCAATCGCGTCACCGCCATCGCCGCCGTGCCGAACCTGCAGGCGATCGAGATCGACCCGCAGGCCGCAGCCCAGGCCTATCGCGACCGCATTGTCGGACCCGTGCGCGGCACCCTCCCCGAGGCGGTGGTCAAGGGCATCGAGGAGCAACTCTCGGGCGCGTGCACGACGGAGATCGCGGCATTCGACGAGTTCACGGCGCTGCTGACCGACGCCGCGTTCACGCGCGACTTCGACCACATCGTCTTCGACACCGCACCCACGGGCCACACCATCCGCCTGCTGCAATTGCCGGGGGCGTGGTCGGGATTCCTGGAAGCGGGCGCGGGCGACGCGTCCTGCCTCGGCCCGCTCGCGGGCCTCGAAAAGCAGCGCGCGCAATACCGGGCGGCGGTGGCGGCCCTGGCCGATCCCGCTCGCACCCGGCTGGTCCTCGTGGCCCGCGCGCAGCATGGCGCGCTGAATGAGGCCGCGCGGACCCACGGTGAGCTCGCCGCCATCGGCCTCGCGCGTCCGTTCCTGGTGGTCAACGGGATCCTGCCGCCCCGGGAAGCCGCGGCCGATCCGCTGGCCGCGGCCATCGTTCGACGGGAGCAGGCCGCGCTTGCGGACATTCCCGCGGCGATCGCGCAACTGCCCCGCGACGAGATCGAGCTCAAGCCGTTCGACCTGATGGGCATCGAGGCGCTGCGGCACCTTCTCGGCGCCGGCACGTCCGCCACCCTCGAGCGGCGTCCCGAAGCGCCACCCCTCGAAGCGCCCGGCCTGGGCGAACTCGTCGACGACCTCGCCGGCGATGGCCACGGGTTGGTGATGGTCATGGGCAAGGGGGGCGTGGGAAAGACGACACTGGCCGCCGCCATCGCGGTCGCGCTCGCTCGCCGCGGATTGCCGGTGCACCTGACCACCTCCGATCCGGCCGCCCACCTGGGCGAAACGCTCGCCGAAAGCGTGGCGAACCTCGCCGTGAGCCGCATCGACCCGCGCGCCGAGACCGAGCGCTACCGCGAGCAGGTGCTGAGGACCAAGGGCGCGAAGCTCGACGCCCAGGGACGCGCGCTGCTCGAGGAGGACCTGCGCTCGCCGTGCACCGAGGAGATCGCGGTCTTCCAGGCGTTCTCGCGCGTGATCCGCGAAGCCGGGCGCAAGTTCGTCGTCATGGATACGGCGCCCACAGGCCACACCTTGCTGCTTTTGGACGCGACCGGGGCCTATCACCGCGAAGTTGAGCGCCAGCTCGAGGGAAGGCACTTCACCACGCCGATGATGCAGCTGCGGGACCCGCGCCAGACCAAGGTGATCATCGTGACGTTGCCCGAGACCACGCCGGTGCTCGAGGCGGCCGGACTCCAGGACGACCTGCGGCGCGCGGGCATCGAGCCCTGGGCGTGGATCGTGAACCAGAGCATCGCCGCGACCTCGACGGCGTCGGCGCTGCTGCGCAGCCGCGCGGCCAACGAGCGCCCGCGAATCGAGTCGGTCGCGCGCACCCACGCGTGGCGCTACGCCGTCGTGCCGCTGCTGCGCGAGGAGCCCGTCGGGGCAAGCGCGCTCGCGGCGCTCGCCTCCGCGCCGCGCCTGGCTGCGGCCGTATGAAAGGCAGCGATGTCCCCGCAATGTGAAGTCACCCTGAAGACCGCCGCGGGACGCCCGTGAGGAAGCTCCCCAAGAACCGGTTCCACCTCGTCTTCTCGCTGCTGATGGGGGCGATGATGATTTCGCTGATGACCTTCGTCATCACCCTGGTCAATGTCGGCTGGACACCCGACTTCATGGGTCGCTGGCTGCGCGCCTTCCTCATCGCGTACGTGATCGGCGTCCCCGTGATCTACTTACTCGCGCCTTTCGCCCGCAAGCTGGCCGCAAGAATCGTGGAAATGCCGTAGTTGCCGCCGGCGGAAACGGCCATGGCCGAAATGCCTCTTCCCGCTTGCGCGGAGTCGAGGCCCAGCGTGCGCTGGCGTACAGAAACGCGCCGGGGGCCAGCGGTTCATCTTGGCTCGGCGTCCAGCCTCGGTAGCCCGGCTGCGCATCCGAGGGTTCCCGTGACGGAGGTCGCGATGAGAAAGCTCGCCCTTGCGCTGGCGTTCGCCGGCTTGCTGCTCTCGGCGGCTGCGACCGCGGCGGCGGACCACGCCGCCTTCATCAAGGGACCCTTCAAGACCGGCCCCGAGGTGACGAAGCAATGCCTCCAGTGCCACCAGTCCCAGGCCGAGGACTTCATGAAGACGGTCCACTGGACGTGGAGCTCGCGCCAGAAGACCGGCGACAAGGACGTGACGCTCGGCAAGATCAACGCCGTGAACAACTTCTGCATCGCTCTGCCGTCCAACGAGCCGCGTTGCACCAGCTGCCACGCGGGCTACGGCTGGAAGGACGCGTCGTTCGACTTCAAGAAGGCCGAGAACGTCGACTGCCTCGTCTGCCACGACACCACCGGCACGTACAAAAAGTTCCCCACGGTCGCCGGGCATCCCAACTACGAGCCGCGCGAGTTCCCGCCCAGGTCGGGCAAGATCTGGCAGCCGCCGGACCTCGTGAAGATCGCGCAGTCCGTCGGTCCGACTTCGCGCGCGACCTGCGGCGCTTGCCACTTCTTCGGCGGCGGCGGCGACCACGTGAAGCACGGCGACCTCGACAGCTCGATGGCGAAGCCGCAGCGCGCGATCGACGTGCACATGGCGGTGGACGGCGCCAACATGGGCTGCAGCGACTGCCACCGTGCGAAGAACCACGTCATCCCCGGACGGGTGCTGGCGGTGACGATGTCCAATCCCGTCGCCGGCAGCACGCTCGACTGCGCGGATTGCCACGCCGGCAAGCCGCACAAGGCCAACACGCTGCTCGACCAGCACGCGGCGAAGGTCGCCTGCCAGACCTGCCACATCCCCACCTTCGCGCGCACCCTGCCGACGATGGTGAAGTGGGACTGGTCCACGGCCGGCAAGGACATCACGCCGCCGCTGGACAAGTACGGCCTCAAGACCTACGACAAGCAGAAGGGCACGTTCACCTGGGGCAAGGACGTCGTCCCGACCTACGCGTGGTTCGACGGCAACGTGAGCCGCGTGCTCATGGGCGACAAGGTCGATGCCTCGGGCGTGGTGCACCTCGCCTCGCCCGAGGGCGCGCGCGGCGAACCGGGCGCGAAAATCACGCCCTTCAAGGTGATGAAGGGCAAGCAGCCGATGGACGCCGGCGCGGGCGTGATCGCCGTGCCGCATCTCTTCGGCAAAGGCGGCTACTGGGACACCTATGACTGGAACACGGCGGTGGCCAGCGGCATGAAGCTCGCGGGCCTGAATTACAGCGGCCAGCTCGGCTGGGCCGAGACCGACATGTACTGGAAGGTCAACCACATGGTGGTGCCGAAGGCGAAGGCGCTGGGCTGCAACGACTGCCACGCGGCCAATCAGAAGCGCATGGACTGGAGGGCGCTGGGCTACGACAAAGATCCACGCGCCGCGGCGAAAGCAGCCCGGAAGTAGCGCTGCGCCTCGCGCGCGGGTCCCTACCGCGCGCGCCTCCTGTTCCCGATCACGCCACGCTGCCAAATCCTTTGTCGACGGCCCCCGCGGGCGCCTTGAGCCCGGCGAGGCGGCAGCCCTGCGCGACGGGACCCCCGGGGAGAAGCGCGTAGAGGAACTTCATGCCGCCCTTGTGATGAAACTTTTCATCGAGCGCGTCGTGCAGCTCGCGCAGGTTGACGGAAGTTTCCGCGTGCCTGTCCCAGTATTCCTGCAGGGCGCGCACCGCTTCCCAGTGGTCTTCGCCGATTTCCAGGCCTTCCTCCCGCGCGGCCCGGGCGGCGGCCACCGGGGTCCAGCCTTCCGGCGCGTGAGGAAACCGGGGGTCCGGACCCGGTCCGCTACCGATGATCCCCTCCATCAGGCTCGTCATGGCTTCATCCTCCGCAGCTTGGCACGGCTCGCAATCAACGCTTGCGAATATAGAACTGGAACTCGCCGAGCCCGCTTTCGCGGGTATCGGCCAGCTCCAGGTTGGTCGCCTTCACCCAGCTGCGCACGTCCGCCCTGATGCCCGGACAGTCGCTGACGAGCTGCAGCACTTCACCCTTGCCCATGCCGTCGAGGAGCTTCTTCGCCTCCACGATGGGTCCGGGGCAGGTGGCCCCGCGGACGTCGAGCACGGCGTTGGGAGAGACACGCCGGGCCTTGCCCTTGCGGATGTAGTATCCGGTCCCGCCCGGCGCCATCTTCCTGGTTTTCAGGATCTCGACGTCCGCGTACTTCGGCCAGGACAAGAGGTCGTCCTTGGTCGCGGGGCAATCGGAAACCAGCAACATCACCTCGCCGGCCAGCAGATCATCGAGAACCCTCCTGGCGCCCAGCAGCGGCCCAGGGCACGCGGCCCCCCTCATGTCCAGGGTGACCTGGGGCTTTGGATAAGTTGCTTGAGCCATCTCAGGTAGCGTAGCGTGCAATGTGAAATTCATCATATACCCGGCCAGATAGCGAATGCTCGACTTTCCGCAGCTTGAGAGCGTGGTGCAGCACAACTGCGACATCTCCGATTCGCGCCATGCCGGCGATTACGGCCTGTGCACCTTCCTGCTCAAGATGCGCGAGTACTATCGCTGGGAAAACGAGTTGCCGTTCGCCCGCGTCCTGCCCAAGGACGAGCTGGGCGAATGGCTGAAGTCCCGCGAACAGCGCTGGAGCGAGATCGAGGGCCACGATTTCCTGCCGCTTCCGCTGGCGCGCGGCGAGATCGATCCGTTCGAAGCCGAAGCTGCGAATCGCGCGCTGCTCCCGCGGGGCTTCGTGTACAGCGCGGGCTACGGGCGGTTTCACAAGCCGATGTTCTTCCTGGGCCGGCTGCTGCGCGTCGAGGAGCGCGCCGGCTTCACGATCCTCGTGTCTTCCTGCGAATACGCGCGCGAGCTGGCCGCGCCACCGGCAATGCTCCAGGGACGCACCATTTTCCTGCGCCAGGAGTCGGTGCGCCGTTACCTGTGGGAGAAGATCGAGGAATGGCAATGGCGCAAGCAGGACAACGCCATGGCGCGCGCGCTCGCAAGCTACGATTTCATGACCGACACCGAGGCGGCGCTGGAGCGCATGGCCGACAACGAGATGGAAACCATGATCCTGCACGAGGTCGGCGAGGCCATGGCCGGCGAGCTGCTCGGCGAGGCATGGCGCGACATGACGCTGTCAGTGGCGCGAACCCGCGGCGAGCCGGTCGCGCGCGCGGTGCGCGACCTCCTCGCCGATTGCCTCTCGACCCTGCCGGGGCTGCTCGAGCGATCCGACCTGGCGGCGCTGCATTTCTACTTCGCCACCTTCGATGCCCCGCGCCGCCAGTTGTTCCCGCAGGCCCTGGAGGCCTACGGGCATCTCCTGCGGCATGGCGCCGTGGACCGCCTGTGGCAGGTCGCGCGCGACGGAAAGGAGCGCTGGCTGGCGACGGCCCGGACGTTGCTCGCGCTCGACCCGGCTGCCCGCCAGCCCGCTCTCGAGGCTCTGCTCGAGGATGCTGCTGCGTGTGTCGTGGCGCCCTGCGTGCGCTAGGAAGGCGCCGCATCCACCGTCAGATCGACGAGTTTCTTCATGAGCCGCACCATGGCCGGCGCTTCGATGTCCATCATCTGCTCGACCACCCACTTGTTGTCGCTGCCCGCCATGGCATCGGACACCTTGGTGGCGAAATAGCGCAGGCAGGGGTAGTCCGGCTCCGCGCCGAGGTACTCGAACGTGGCGTACTCCCCGAAGCGGGCGTTGAGCAAGTCGATGAAGGGCTTGCGGTACTCTCCCGGTCCGAACAGGTCCAGCTGATTGTTCTCCATGGTCGCCGCCACGTGGGCGGCCACCTCGCCGATGAGCGTGGCGCGGTCGGTCTCGCTCAACCTGCCGTAAACCGCGCGGTCGGCGAGCTGGACGAGAAACGCGATGAACTCGGCGAGCACCTCGGTCACCAACCGGTCCGAACCGAACCGGAATCCCTCTTTCTCCATGTGCTTGAAGATTTCGAGCGAGATCTTCCAGACGTTCGCCCCGATCACGCCCGCGCGGTCGGCGAGGGTGCGCGGGCCCGCCTTGCGCCAGCGGGTCTTGACGAGCGCCACCGAAGGGTGGGTGCTGATGATGGCCATGGTTGAGGTTCCGCGCACGCTAATCGGCGATAATGATCCCATGGAGCGAGACATGTCGGGACTGGATATGGAATTGGCGAGCGGCATCGCCGCCTTCGAGGCCAAGGAATTCGCGCGGGCCCATCAGTTGCTGTTGCCCCTGGCGGAACGCGGCGATCCCCGGGCGCAATACCGCGTTGCGACCATGGCCCAGGTGGGCCTGGGCATGGTGAAGAACTGCGCGAGTGCGGTCAAATGGATGCGGGCCGCCGCCGAGCAGGGCTTCGCCCTCGCCCAGCACGGGCTGGGGTTCATGTACTTCCAGGGCGAGTGCACCAAGGCCGACCCCGTCGAGGCCGCCAGGTGGTTCAGGCTGGCCGCCGAACAGGGCCTGGCAGGATCGCAGTCGACGCTTGCGATGATGTGCGAGAAGGGCGTGGGCGTCGAGCGCGACGCCGCCGAGGCCGCAAAATGGCGCGCGCTGGCCGAGAAGGGCCCCGAGGCGCCCCGCCCTACTTCCTGAGCCAGGCCTGGAAGCCCGTGGTGTTCCTTTCCAGGCCGTGCGCGTAGCCGGCTTCATAGGCGTCGTTGATCCGCTGCTCTTCGCGCTTGGGGTTGTGCAGGAAGCCGCCCGCCCAGCCGTTGATGTATTCGGGATCGACTCCCTTCTTCTCCATGCTGTTGATGGCTTCGTAGTAGGTGGTGCTCATCTGTCGCGCTCCTTGACAAGGGCCGTGGGGATAGTAAGGGAGGAAACATGCGGTTCAAGGTCGTCATCGGCGAACAGGTCTACGCGGTCGACGTACCGCAGGAGCTCCTGCGGGAAGCCGCCGGGTTTCACGCCAGGCTGGACCACGACATGGATCGAGGCTGGCAGATGAGCCGGGATTTCGTCGAACGGCCCGACCCGCTGCAGCGCTGCCAGATCGTCGCCGACAAGCTGCTCACCAGCATCATGCAGGACAACCAGGCGACCGCCATGCTGATGGCGGGGTACATCGCGTCGCGCATGCCCGGCGCGATCGGCGTGGACATCGACGACTCGGGGGAGATGCAGCACACCGAGCTGCTCTACGCCTAGGCGATGACGTTCACCGGCAAGGGGATTCGCGAGGTCAAGCCCCTCACCTTCATCTACGAAGCGGCGCAGGCGCTCCCGGCCGACGTGTGCCTCGAGGCGATCCGGCGCTTCGAGGCCTGCGTCGACCAGCAGTATCCCGGCCGCATCGGCCAGGAAAGCGCGGACGCGCCGGCCGTGAAGCGCTCCACGGACCTGCGCATCAGCGGGCGTGAGGACTGGCGCGACATCGATCGGGCGCTGTCGCAGCAGCTCCTGTCGACGTTCAACGAGCTCGCGCGGGAATTCCCGTTCTTTGGCGCCAACTCCTTCAAGGACATCGGCTACAACCTGCAGCGCACCCGTCCCGGAGAGTATTACCATTGGCACGTGGATTCCGGGCCGGGGATATTCAGCGAGCGCCAACTGGTCGCGATCTGGTACCTGAACGATGTCCCGGGGCCGGGTGGCGAGACGGAGTTTCCGCTGCAGGGGTTGGCGATACGGCCGGCGCAGGGCAAACTGATCCTGTTCCCGCCGTTCTGGACCCACGTGCATCGCGGCGTCACGCTGGAACATGGCGTGAAGTACATCGCCACGACATGGATCTGTTTCGCCTGAGCGCAATGACCGACTCGAATCTGTCCATGGAAGAACGCATCCTCAGGGCTGTGAAGCTCACCCTCGCCAACGTCATCAAGGACACCGCGACGCCCCACGACATGCGCCACCCGCTGTCCGACGGCACGATCGAGGATCTGCGCCAGTGCCTCGCGCTCATCGGTGCTCGCGAGCGCGAACTTGCCGAGGCCGCCGGACGGTCGCAGGACAAGCGCCCGCATTTCACCGACGAGCCGGGGCGCGAAGAGAAGGTGATCCGATTTCACAAGAACGAGCCTTCCGGCGACCAAGGCTGAAACGGGGCAGACAAGGAGCGACATGGGACAAGACGGCTGCAGCGCGCTCGAACCCTACGCCCTGCGCGTACTGGGCGACAGCATGGAGCCCGAGTTCGCCGACGGCTGCGTCATCATCGTCGACCCGGGCTACGTGCCGCGCGACGGCTCCTACGTGATCGTGGAGTTCGCCGGCGACGTCTTCTTCCGCCGGCTGGTCTTCGACGGCGAGCGCCGTTTCCTGAAGCCCCTCAACCCGAAGTACGGCGGCTTCGAGCTCACTGCGCCGTACCGCGTTCGCGGCGGCGTGGTGCAGCAGGCGGGCCGGCGGCGCGCGCAGCGCAGGCACTACGATTAGGCGCGGGTTCAGTACCCGCCCTTTCGGAGGCTCTCGGGCAGCCCCGCGATCTTGCCCGCCTGCTTCGACGGGTTGCCCGGGTAGAGATCGAAGAGAGTCTTGTTGTCCACGTTGCGCCCGGGCCACTTGTCCTGCATGGCCTTGAGGATCGCGCGGTTGTTCGGCTGCGCACCGTTGTGGTTGAAGTAGGCGTCGCGCAGGTACTCGATCACGTCCCAGTGGTCCTGCGTGAGGGCGAGCCCCTCCGCGGCCGCGATCGCCTCGGCGACATCCTTGTCCCAGTCGTCCGGCGACGCCAGATAGCCGTTTTCCGTCGCCTCGATCGTCTTTCCCTTCGATTCGTACACCATGGTCTCCTCGTTCACGCGATCAGTCAGACCTGGAGCGCAGGTCGGCGATGTCCTTGTGCGGGATGAACAGCCCGCAGCCGAGCTTGCGCTCGGCGCCCAGCCCCTGCTGCTGAAGCCGCAGCGACTGCTCCTGCGTGAGCCCCGCGAGCATCAGGCTGCGGGTCTGGTAGGTGTGCGCCGGGGTCGCGACCGGCGTCATGCGGCCGCACAGCATCCTTTGGGGCTCGATGCCGAGCGCGTCGAGCTCGCCCGCGGCGGCGACCAGGAATGCGGCCTCGTCGCCCGCGGCGGCGAAGACCACGCAGCGCGAGAACAGGGTCGTGATCCGCGACAGCGGCCGCAGGGCGAGCCGGTCCACGCGCAGCGGCCAGCCCGCGACCTGCAGGGTGTGGCCGACCAGTGCCGCGGCGGCGTCGAGTCGATGCCTGGGCAGGCGCAGCGCGAGCTTGGCGCGCCGCGAAAGCTGCAGCAGCGCGTCCGGATCCTCGGGCCGCATCCAGCCGCTGCCGGACTCCGCGCCGTGAATCGCATGCAGACCGGCGCGGGGCTCCAGGGCGAACCAGGGCATCGCGGCATGGACCGCCTGCGATAGCGCGTACGCATGATCGACCGGCAGGCTGCGGCAGGAGATCGCGAACACCGCGTCCACGATCTCGTCGGCAGCGGCCTCGCCGTCGGGGGCGTTGTCTTCTTCCCGCAGCATCAGTCCACGGGCAGCGTGGCCTGCAGGGCCTCGCGGTCGAACCACCAGTCGTCCTGCACCAGCACGTCGACGACGTTGCGCAGGCGCGGCAGGAAGAGCGAAGGGTTGTTCAGCTCCATTTCCTCGATCCACCGGTTGAAGTCCTCCTGGCCCGCGACGCCGCTGTGGCGGCGCGCCACCGTGGCGAACACCTGGCCGGCGTAGACGAGCAGGTTCTCGCGCTGCGGTTCCCGGGCGCGCAGATCCACGAGGTAGTACGCCGTGACCGCGGCGACCGCGGCGCCGTCGGCGTCGGGCGGGGTCTCGTCGACCACGTGCTGCAGCAGCGCGACGCTCAGTTCGGGATCGACCGGGAAGGTCACCGCCAGCCAGATGCCCTGGCCGAGCGCGGCGAGGGACTCCGGCTGGTCGGAGAGGAACAGGATGTCGCACGCCTGCGCCGCGCCTTCCCAGGCCTGCTCTTCCAGGTAAAGCTCGAACGCCTCGCGCGCCGCCGCCCAGGCCTCGGGTCGTATCTCGAGCCGCACCAGGGCGCGGCCGAGCTGCAGCAGGAGGTCCGCGCGGCGCAGCGTCGCGGCCTCGGGCGAGAGCTCGGCCAGCTGGCCGCGCAGATCGGCGACCAGGCGCCTGAGCATCTCGGTCGATTGCTTGGCGTCCTCGCTGCTGTCGGCGTTGCCTACGGCCGGGTCTTCCTTGATGAACTTCAGGGGGATGTGCTTCATTCGATGCCGGCCTTTTCCGCGTGAACGGGACCGCGCCGGCACGCGGCGCCCTGCGCGATGCGATCGGAATATCGCGCGCGATAGACGAGCCGTCCCGGGCCGAGCGCGGGGTCATCGGTGAAGGCGCTGCGGTTGTGGAGCACGTTGTTGCACACCAGGCCCTGGCCGCCGGCCAGGCGAAGGGCGAACACGTAAGGCGAGTTCGCGTCGAGGAGCCGGTCGAGAAACTGCACTGCGGAGCGCGTCGCATCGTCCGACCGCCATTCGATGCTGCGCGTGCGCCCGGTATAGCGCATGTGAAGCGCGCCGGCATCGGCGGAAAACACCGGGCCGCTCCGGGCAGGGCGCGCTTGCGCACCCTCCGCGGCCTTCGCGGGGATGGTCATGGCGTCGGGCGCCGAGAGCGCCTCCACGTACCGCCGGTCGGCGTCGCGCAGCAGGATGTAGGCGATCTCAGGGTCGAGCAGGCGGTTCTCGCCGCCCGTGGCGGCAGGCCGCACGCAATGCAGGATGAACGCGCTGATGCGCTGCTCCGGCGCGTTGTAGTAGCCGTCGGTATGCCATAGCAGGCGCTGGTTCGAATAGGGAATGTAGCCAAGGGCCGATTTTCCCGGCGCCACCTCGAGCGAGCTGATGCCGTCTTCGTCCGCGAGCGGGTTGGCCTGCAGGCGTGACAGGCCGAGTCGCGCGCCGAGGCGGCGTGCAATGTCCTTGTCGGCCACGCCGGAAAGGGGACTCGCGTAAATGGCCATGTTGGCTGCGGCGCATACACGCTGGATTTCCCCGACCTCGCTTGCGCGCAGGTGGCGAGGATCGCGCACCTCCACGATCAGGTCCTCGGCGCGGCGCGGATAGCGCGCGAGCTTGCGCTCGCGCCAGCGCAGATACGCCTGCGAGTGGTCCAGCGCGAACGGGTGCTCGACTGCGTAGCGAATGGCGGCGTTCAAGGCGCGGGGACAAGTGTCGCGAGCGGGGAAGTAAAGAACGTACCCCATCGGCGCCACGCGGGGAACCGGGCAGCGGCTGCCGGCGGGTGTCCTGGGGGCGTGCCAAGGCCGAGCGCGAAGTGAAAGCAAGCTCTTGAATTATTGCGCTTTCCTTGACGATTCGTCGCCCGGCATATCTCCAAATGGGGGGGTGCGGCCCGGCCGGGCTATCACCAAAGACCCCTGAAGGCATGCGCAGGGACCTCGTTACACTGGTCAGACCTCGCACTGTCCGGAGAACTGAAAATGTCCGCAGAGCAGCCGAAGAACCCCGAGCGGCACAGCACCTACGTTCCGCAGGAAAAGAAGTCGACCAAGGCGTTCCACCCGACTCCCATGCTGGACCAGCTCGAGAGCGGTCCCTGGCCGAGCTTCGTCACGGGGCTCAAGCGCCTGGCTCACAACAACAACATGATGGTCGACCTGCTCGGCCAGCTCGAGCATTCGTACAAGACGCGCCTGGGCTACTGGAAAGGCGGCACGGTCTCGGTGTTCGGCTACGGCGGGGGCATCATCCCGCGCTTCTCCGAAGTCGCGAGCATGTTCCCGGAATCCAGGGAGTTTCATACCCTGCGGGTACAGCCGCCGGCCGGCAACCACTACACCACCGGGCTGCTGCGCCAGCTTTCGGGCTCATGGAACAAGTGGGGTTCCGGGCTGATCGCGTTCCACGGCCAGACCGGCAACATCATGTTCATCGGCGCAACCACCGAGAACACCCAGCATTTCTTCGACGAGATCAACGAGTACGGATTCGACCTGGGCGGCGCCGGCCCCTGCGTGCGCACGGCCATGTCGTGCGTCGGCGCGGCGCGCTGCGAGCAATCGTGCGCCAACGAGCACCGGATCCACCGCACGCTCGTCAACAATTTCATCGATGACATGCACCGCCCGGCGCTGCCCTACAAGTTCAAGTTCAAGGTCTCGGGCTGCCCGAACGACTGCATGAACTCCATCCAGCGCGCGGACTTCGCCGTGATCGGAACCTGGCGCGACGACATGCAGGTCGATCAGAAGGAAGTCAAGGCCTACGTCGGCAGCCATGGCCGCAAGTACACGATCGACAACGTGATCGCCCGATGCCCGACCAAGGCGCTGAGCCTCAACGACGACGACACCCTCGAGGTCGACAACCGCAACTGCGTGCGCTGCATGCATTGCATCAACGTCATGACCAAGGCGCTCAAGCCGGGAAAGGATCGCGGCATCACGCTCCTGATCGGCGGCAAGCGCACCCTCAAGATCGGCGACACCATGGGCACGGTGATCGTGCCGTTCATGAAGATGGACACCGACGAGGACTACAAGAAGCTGCGCGAGCTGGCCGCCACCGTCATCGATTTCTGGGCGGAGAACGGCCTGGAGCACGAGCGTTGCGGCGAGATGATCGAGCGCATCGGGCTGGCGAAGTTCCTGGAGGGCATCGGCGTCGACGTCGACCCCAACATGATCTCCCATCCGCGCACCAGTTCCTACGTGCGCCTGGACGACTGGGACCAGGAAGCGCAGAAGTGGATCGACCGCAAGACGCCGGCGGTGGCCTGAGTACGACCTGAGGAGGTGGCAGTGGCACACGCACAGGTGGTTGTGGAGAAGAAGCAGATGCGCACGCCGATCGAGAGCGGTTGTCCCGACGGCATGCAGTACATGCATCCGCTGATGGTCAGGAACTTCGGCAACTGGAAGTACCACGACCGGCCCCGGCCGGGCGTGCTGCACCACGTCGCCTACTCGGGCGACGAGATCTGGACGGTGCGCGTCGGCACGCAGCGCCAGCTCGGGCCCTATGAGATCAACCTGCTGTGCGACATCATCGACCAGTACGGCGAAGGCTACGTGCGCTTCACCATCCGCTCGAACCTGGAGGTCATGGTTTCGAAATGGGAGAAGGTCGGCCCGCTGATCCAGGCCTTCAACGACGCGGGCTATCCGGTCGGCGGCACCGGCAACTCGGTGACCATGATCGCGCACACGCAGGGCTGGCTGCACTGCGACATCCCCGGCACCGACGCCTCGGGCGTGGTGAAGAGCCTGATGGACGATCTCTACGTGGAGTTCATCAAGGAGGAGATGCCCAATCGCGTGCACATCACCACCTCCTGCTGCCAGATCAACTGCGGCGGCCAGGGCGACATCGCGATCAACATCCAGCACACCAAGCCCCCGAAGATCAACCACGACCTCGTGGCGAACGTGTGCGAGCGCCCCTCGGTGGTGGCGCGCTGCCCGGTGGCCGCGATCCGCCCGGCGATCGTGAACGGCAGGCCCTCGCTCGAGGTCGACGAGAAGAAATGCATCTGCTGCGGCGCCTGCTATCCGCCCTGCCCGCCGATGCAGATCAACGATCCGGAGCACTCCAAGCTCGCCATCTGGGTGGGCGGAAAGAACTCGAACGCCCGCTCCAAGCCCATGTTCCAGAAGCTGGTGGCCGCGGGCCTGCCCAACAACCCGCCGCGCTGGCCCGAGGTCGGCGCGGTGGTGAAGAAGATTCTCTACACGTACAAGAAGGATGCGCGCGACTGGGAACGCGTCGGCGACTGGGTGGAGCGCATCGGCTGGCCGCGGTTCTTCGAGCTGACCGGGCTGCCCTTCACCAAGTTCCACATCGACAACTGGCGCGGGGCGCGCAACAGCCTCAACGCGTCGACCCACATCCGTTTCTGAGCGCGAAGAGGATGAAATTCAGCATCCTGGTCAATGAAGGGCCATATACCCACGCGGCTTCGGATACGGCCTACCAGTTCGCCAAGGCCGCGCTCGCGAAAGGACACGAGATCTACCGGATCTTCTTCTATCACGACGGCGTTCACAACGGCACGCGGCTCACCGTGCCGCCGCAGGACGACCGCAACATCGTCAAGCGCTGGAGCGATCTTGCCGCGAAGCACCAGCTCGACCTCGTGGTGTGCATCGCCGCCGCGCAGCGCCGGGGCCTCATGGACGCGGCCGAAGCCAAGCGCCACGGCAAGGACGCCGACAATATCGCTCCCGGGTTCCGCATTTCGGGCCTGGGCCAGCTCATCGAAGCCGGCATCCAGGCCGACCGCCTGGTTGTCTTCGGCGGCTGAAGGGGAATAGGAGATGGTGGAGGAAACCACAGGTGGCGTCGCCAAGAAATTCCTGTACGTGAACCGTAGGGCGCCCTACGGCACCATCTACGCGCTCGAGTCGCTCGAAGTGGTCCTGATCGGCGCGGCGTTCGAGCAGGACGTGAGCCTCGCCTTCCTTGGCGACGGCGTCTACCAGTTGGCCAGGAACCAGGACACCAAGGGCCTGGAGGTGAAGAACTTCTCACCGGCCTTCCGCGCGCTCGAGGACTACGACGTCACCAAGATCTACGTGGAGAAGGAGGCGCTGGAGGCGCGCGGCCTGAGCGAGTCCGACCTGGTGGTAAGCGTCGAGGTCGTGAGCGCGCAGCGCATGACCGAGATCATGGAGGGCCAGGACGTGATCCTGAGCTTCTGAGGACTGGATAGATGCTTCATACCGTCAACAAGTCGCCGTTCGAGAACAGCACCCTGGAATCCTGCCTGAAGTTCGCCGGGCAGGGCAGCGCGGTGCTGCTGATCGAGGACGGCGTGTACGCGGCGACCCGGGACACGGCCGTCTCGAAGCTGGTGCAGCAGGCCCTGAAGCGCGTGTCGATCTACGCGCTCAAGCCGGACGTCGAGGCGCGGGGCATGCAGGACCGGTTGATGGACGGCGTTCGCCTGGTGGACTACGAGGGGTTTGTTGACCTCGTAGCCGAACATAACGCGGTGCAATCCTGGCTTTGACCATTTAAGGAAAACGCGACATGGCAATCGAACTGCAGGGCCAAACCATCGAAACCGACGAGGAAGGCTATCTCGCGAACCGTACCGACTGGACCGAGGACATCGCCAAGGAAATGGCGCGCCTCGACAGTTGCGACCTGAGCGACGGCCACTGGGAAGTGATCAACTTCCTGCGCGAGTACTACGAGGAGTACCAGATCGCACCGGCGGTGCGGGTGCTCACGAAGGCGATCGGCAAGAAGCTCGGCGCCGACAAAGGCAACAGCAAGTACCTGTACGAACTGTTCCCCTACGGCCCGGCCAAGCAGGCCTGCAAGTACGCGGGGCTGCCCAAGCCGACCGGCTGCGTGTAAGCGCCGCTTTTTCGATCGCCGGAGGGACCGTTGTCCGCGCTGACCGTCCTCTACGCACTGCTCTTTTATTTCGCCACGTCGATGCTCGTCATCGGCGTGGCCCGCAAGTGCTGGATTTACGCCCGCACGCCGCAGCCGTTGAAGATTCCGATCCCCCCGGCGCCGACCACGCGCCGCGGCGTGGCCCTGCGCATGCTGACGGAGGTCACGCTCTTCAGGAGCCTCTTCCGGTCCAACAAGTGGATCTGGCTCTTCGGCTGGATCTTCCACGTCGCGCTGCTGGCGGTGCTCTTGCGCCATTTGCGCTATTTCACGGAGCCGGTCTGGGCCTGGGTGGCGCTCATCCAGCCCTTCGGCCTTTACGCGGGCTTCGCCATGCTCGCCGGATTGGGTGGGCTCTGGGCGCGGCGCTTTCTGGTCGATCGCGTGCGCTACATCAGCAGTCCTTCCGACCACCTGATGCTCGCGCTGCTGGCGGCGATTGCCGCGAGCGGGCTCGCCATGAAGTACGTCGCGCACACCGACATCGTCGCGCTCAAGGCGTTTTTCCTCGGCCTCATGGCGTTCGACTGGCGCGAACTTCCCGCCGACCCAGTGCTGCTGCTGCACCTCGCGCTGGTGGCGGTCCTGATGATCGTCTTCCCCCTGAGCAAGCTGCTGCACGCGCCGGGGATATTCTTCAGCCCGACCCTCAATCAGGTCGACGATGCGCGCAAACGGCGCCATGTGGCAGGCTGGTCGGCGCAGATCGTGCGCGCCGGCCGCACGCGGGAGAGCTGAATGGCGGCTTTCGAAACGCCCGCGCTGGGCGAATACCCGGTGATTCCGCTGGTGCGCGAAGACGCCATGGCGCACAGCAAGCCCTTCGTGGCCAAGCCCGAGCTTCAGAAGGCGCTCGGCTTCCCCGGCGAGCTGGTGCCCGACTGGGAGAAGGTCGCGGTCACGAAGCTTGGCGAGCTGGTGTCGCAATCGCGCGCGCTGCAGGTATTCCTCGACTCCTGCGTCAAGTGCGGCGCCTGCACCGACAAGTGCCACTACTATCTCGGCACCTCCGATCCCAAGAACATGCCGGTGGCGCGCCAGGACCTCCTGCGCTCGGTCTATCGCCGGTACTACACCTTCGCCGGCAAGCATTTCCCGAAGCTCGTGGGCGCGCGCGACATGACCAGGGAAGTGCTGGACGACTGGTACAGCTATTTCCACCAGTGCTCGCAATGCCGGCGTTGCGCGGTGTTCTGTCCCTACGGCATCGACACCGCCGAGATCTCGATGGCGGCGCGCGACATCATGGACACGGTCGGCCTGGGCCAGAAGTACTCCAACGAGATCATCGGCAAGGTCCACAGGATCGGCAACAACCTCGGCCTGCCCTCACCGGCGCTGCGCAATACGCTCGACGGCCTCGAGGAAGACGTGAAGGAAGCCACCGGTGTGGACGTCAAGTTCCCGCTCGACGAGAAGGGCGCCGAGGTGCTGCTCGTCACGCCGAGCGCCGACTTCTTCGCCGAGCCGCACATCGACGGGCTCATCGGCTACGCCAAGGTGTTCCACGCCGCCGGCATCTCGTGGACCCTGTCTTCGCACGCCTCCGAGGCGGCGAACTTCTCGCTTTTCATCGGCAACCACGACAACCTGCAGAAGGTGGCCGAGCGCATCCGCGAGGCGGCGCTCGAGCTGGGCGTCAAGCGCATCGTGGTGGGCGAGTGCGGCCACGCCTGGCGCGTCGCATACAGCTTCTGGAACACGCTCATCGGGCCGTTCGACTTCCTCGACCCGCGCTACCCGGCGCCGCAGCACATCTGCGAGGTGACCTACGACCTCATCAGCCGCGGCGCCATCACGCTCGACAGGAGCGCCAACGACGACAAGGTGGTGACCTTCCACGATTCCTGCAACGTGGCGCGCGCTTCAAGCATGGGCAGCGTGGCGGGCGGACAATTCCTCATCCCGCGGGCGATCATCCGTGCCTGCGTCAACAAGTTCGTCGACATGGCGCCCGAGACCATCGGGGAGACCACGTTCTGCTGCGGCGGCGGCGGGGGGCTGCTCACCGACGACCTGGTCGAGCTGCGCGTCAAGGGCGCGGCTCCGCGCATGCAGGCGCTCAAGCAGGTGGTGGAGGAACACGGTGTCAACTACATGGCCGCGATCTGCGCCATCTGCAAGAGCCAGTTCACCAAGGTACTGCCCTACTACAAGCATCCCATGGAGATGATCGGCAGCGTCCACGGCCTGGTGGCCAACGCGATCGTGCTGGGGCCGAAGCCATGAAGCGATTCAACCGGAGATAACATGTCAGCACCCGCGAGCAAGCCCGAGGCGAAGACCGCTCATACCTTCCGCAGGTACAAGGACGGCGACCACGAGTGGGAAAGCGCGCGCGAGCAGATCTTCTCCGCCGACGAGACCGACAAGTGCCCGACCTACGTGCACAAGACGCCTCCGTGCCAGGCGAGCTGCCCTTCGGGCGAGGACATCCGCGGCTGGCTCAACATCGTGCGGGGCGTGGAAAAGCCTCCCAAGGGCACGAACATGCAGGAGTACGCGTTCCGCCGCTCGACCGACGCCAATCCGTTTCCGTCGATGATGGGGCGCGTTTGTCCGGCGCCGTGCCAGACCGGCTGCAACCGCAACGCCGTGGAGGATTTCGTCGGCATCAACGCGGTCGAGCAGTACATCGGCGACTACGCGCTGGAGCAGAACTTCGCTTTCCAGGCCGGCCCGGATACCGGCAAGCGCGTCGCCATCGTCGGCGGCGGCCCGGCGGGCCTGTCGGCTGCCTATCAACTGCGCCGCAAAGGCCATGCCGTGACCCTGTTCGACGATCACTCCGAGCTGGGCGGCATGGCGAAGTACGGCGTGCCCGGCTACCGCCTGCCGCGCAAGCACCTGGACGGCGAGATAAACCGCATCATCGCGATGGGCGTGGAAGTCCGGATGAACACGCGCATCGGCGTCGACGTTCAGCTGAAAGACCTCGAAACGGGTTTCGACGCGGTGTTGCTCGCGATCGGCTGCAAGTCCGGGTACAGCCTGCCCGTTCCGGGAGCGAACGCTCCCAACTGCATCAGCGGGGTCGCGTTTCTCGAGGCTTTCAACCAGGGCCGGCTCAAGGCCGTCGCGGGTCGCGTGGTGGTGGTCGGCGGCGGCGACACCTCGGTCGACGTGGTGTCGGTGGCGCGCCGGCTGGGCTATGTCAAGGACATGAAGGAGGCCGAGCGCCCGGAGTCCGTCGTGATGGGCCACACCGCGCACGACGTCTCGGCCCTGGCGGCGCGCCAGGGCGCCGACGTCATGCTGATCTCGATGCAGCCGATCGAGCAGATGAACGCCGCCAAGCACGAGATCGAGGACGCCCAGCGCGAGGGCGTGAAGATCCAGGGGAGCCTGCTGGCGATCAAGGTTGTCCTCGACGAGCAGACCGGGCGCGCCACGGCGCTGCGCGTGATCGAGCTCGACTATTCGAGCGGCAAGCCGGTCCAGAAGCCCGGCACCGAGATGGACCTCGAGGCCGATCTCGTCGTCTCCGCCATCGGCCAGGCCGGGGATCTGCGCGGCATGGAGGAGCTGAACAACGGCAAGGGCCTGATCGCGGCCGACCGGTTCTACCAGTTGCCGGGTCGCCAGGGCGTGTTCGCCTGCGGCGACATCATCCGCCCGCACCTGCTCACGACGGTGATCGGCCAGGGGTCGATTGCCGCGGACAGCATCGACCGCTACCTCGGCAAGAAGGAGATGGCCAAGCGGCCGAAGGTGGACGTGCACCACTTCAACCTGCTCGACAAGCTGCGCGAGGTGAACCTCGAGCCCGAGGCGTTCAAGGCGGTCGAGTCGACGCAACTGCGCGAGATCGACCGCGGCCTGCGCGGCACCGACGAGCAGGGCAAGGGCGTCGGCGGCTTCGCCGTCCACAACTACGAGGACCGCGGCGCCGCGGAGGTCTGCCAGTCGGAGGAGCTCTTCCTCGGCCACTTCCCCTATCAGGAGCGCACCAAGCGCACCGAGATCGGCCCGTCGGCCGAGGAGGTGCTCGGCCACTTCGCCGAACGCATGGTCGGCCTCACCGACAAGCAGGCGGTCGACGAGGCCAAGCGCTGCATGAGCTGCGGCATGTGCTTCGAGTGCGACAACTGCGTCATCTACTGCCCGCAGACCGCGGTCAAGCGCACCCCGAAGGCGGAATCGACGATGGGCCGCTACGTCTACACCGACTACGACCTGTGCATTGGCTGCCACATCTGCGCCGACGTCTGCCCCACCGGCTACATCAAGATGGGCATGGGCGACCACTGAGCATCGCAGACAACCCGATGATGCGCCTCGCAGCCGTTGTGCTGGCCGCCGCTCTCGCGGCAACCGGGCTCGCCGACGCCGCCGGGATCCCTCTACCCGCCTTCAAGATAGAGAAGGGCGAAAAATGCGTGGCGCCGACCGCAGAAATGCGCCGCGACCATATGAAGATGCTGCTGCACCAGCGCGACCGGACCGTGCGCCAGGGCCTGCGCGAACCCCGCTTCAGCCTCAAGGGATGCGTCGACTGCCATGCCGACCGGGAGACCGGCAGCGTGCTCGGCAAGGACGGCTTCTGCTCGAGCTGCCACACTTACGCCTCGGTGAGCATCGACTGCTTCGAGTGCCACACTCCGGTCCGGCAGAGCCGGGCCGACGCCAGGCCATGAACCCGGACCGGCGCCAGTTCCTGGGTTGGGGCGCAGCCGCCGCCGGCGCGGCGCTCGCGCCGGGCATCAGGCTGATCGAGCTCGCCCAGGCGCGCTCGCCGCAGGAGGCCGCCTCGACGCTGAAGCGCTGGGGGCTGCTGATCGACATCACGAAGTGCGCTGATTGCGACGCGTGCGTCGACGCCTGCCACGAGGAAAACGGCGTGAAGGGCCACGGCCGGCCCGAGACCGACGCGCAGTGGATCCGCAAGGTGAACCTGCGCGACAAGCGCACCGGCTACGCGCAGGCCCTGCCGCTCATGTGCCAGCACTGCGAGCACCCGCCCTGCGTGGACGTGTGCCCGACCGGCGCCTCGTTCAGGCGCGACGACGGCATCGTGCTGGTGGACAAGCACAGCTGCATCGGCTGCCGCTACTGCGTGATGGCCTGCCCGTACGGCGCGCGGTCGTTCATCCACGAGACCCTGAGCGGCCAGAAGGCGGACGTGCCGCGCGGCAAAGGCACGGTGGAGTCCTGCACCCTGTGCGTGCACCGCGTGGACCGCGACGAGACCCCGGCCTGCGTCGAGGCGTGCACCCGCGACGGCGGCAAGGCGATGGTGTTCGGCGATCTCGAGGACCCCTCCACCGAGATCCACCGGCGCCTGCGCAGCGAGGCCTCGACCCAGATACGCGCCGATCTCGCGCTCAACACCGGCGTGCGCTACCAGGGGCTATAGCGCATGGCGCGCGTTCACTATTCCGAGATCGAGGGACGCAGCGGCGGCTTCTACACGCTGCTCGCCGCGCTCGGGGCCCTGATCCTCGCCGGCCTCGGCGCCGCCTGGTACATGGAGCATCAGGGCCACCACGTCACCGGGATGACCAACCGGATCGTCTGGGGCATGCCGCACGTGTTCGCGATATTCCTGATCGTTGCCGCCTCCGGCGCGCTCAACGTCGCCTCGATGGCCTCGGTGTTCGGCCGCGAGCTGTACAAGCCGCTCGCGCGACTCTCCGGCCTGCTCGCGATCACGTTGCTCGCCGGGGGGCTCGCGGTGCTGGTTCTCGACCTCGGCAGGCCGGACCGCCTGATCGTGGCGATGACGCACTACAACTTCAAGTCGATCTTCGCCTGGAACATCTTCCTCTACACCGGGCTCTTCGCCGTCGTGGCGCTCTACCTGTGGACGATGTTCGAGCGGCGCATGAGCGGCTACACCAACGCAGCCGGCCTGCTCGCGCTGTTCTGGCGACTGGTCCTCACCACCGGAACCGGCTCGATCTTCGCCTTCCTGGTGGCGCGCGAGCCCTACGACAGCGCGCTGCTTGCCCCGCTGTTCATCGTCATGTCGTTCTCCTTCGGGCTGGCGGTCTTCGTGCTGGTGCTGATGGCGGCGTGCCGCGGGAGCGGCCGACCGCTGGGCGACGCGCTGCTCGGCCGGCTGGGGAGCCTCCTCGGCGTGTTCGTCGCCGCGGTCCTTTACTTCGTCGCGGTCCATCATCTCGCCAACCTCTATGTCGCCCGCCATCACGACGCCGAGCGCTTCGTTCTCCTCGACGGCGGCGTATATACCGTGCTCTTCTGGGCCGGCCAGATCTTTGTCGGCGGGGTCGTCCCCCTGGTGCTCCTGTTCGCTCCGGCAGCGCGCCGCTGGCGCGGCGCGCTGGCCGGCGCGTGCGTCTGCGTGGTCGTCGGCGGCTTCGCGCAGCTCTACGTCATCATCATCGCCGGGCAGGCGTACCCGCAGATGATGTTCCCCGAGAAGGAAGTCGCCAGCAGCTTCTTCGACGGCGTCGTCGCGGCCTACGCGCCCAGCTTGCCGGAGATCGCCCTGGGCGCGGGCGGAGCGGCGCTCGCGCTGGCGCTCACCCTCCTGGCGCTCAAGGCGCTGCCGTTCCTGCCGCGCAGCCTGGCGGACGGCGACGCCGATCCGGCAGCGTGAACCGGCTGCTCGTCTCCGCCGCGCACAAGTCCTCGGGCAAGACCACCGTGTGCATCGGCCTGTGCGCCGCCCTGCGCGCGCGCGGCGAGGTGGTGCAACCGTTCAAGAAAGGCCCGGACTACATCGATCCGCTGTGGCTCGGGCTTGCCGCCGGGCGGCCCTGCTACAACCTCGACCCCTACCTGAGCGGCGCGGAGGTGATCCGCGCGGAGCTCGCACAGCGCATGCACGGCGCCTCGCTCGGCATCGTGGAAGGCAATATGGGCCTGTACGACGGCCTCGACCTCCAGGGCAGCGACAGCAACGCCGCGCTCGCCGCGCTGATCGGCGCGCCGGTGGTGCTGGTCCTGGACGCGCGTGGCATGACGCGCGGCATCGCGCCGCTCATCCTCGGCTATCAGGCGTTCGACAGGGATATCCGCATCGCCGGCGTGATCCTGAACCAACTCGGTGGCTCGCGCCACGAGGCAAAGCTGCGCGCCGTGATCGCCCAATACACCGGCGTTCCGGTGCTCGGCGCCCTGCAGCGCGACGAGCGCATGACCATCCTGGAGCGCCACCTCGGCCTTGTCCCGAGCAACGAGGCCGAGGCCGCGCGCGCGCGCGTCGATGAGATCGCGGCGCTGGTCGCCGCCCATGTGGACCTCGATCGCGTGCTCGCCGTCGCGCGCGCGGCGCCGCCCTTGGCCGCGGCCCCCGCCCCTTCCGGTGGCGCGCCGGCGCGGCCAGTCGGCCCGCCAGCGCGCGTTGCCATTGCGCGCGATGCGGCGTTCGGTTTCTACTACCCGGGCGACCTCGATGCCTTGCGCGCCGCCGGCGCGGAGCTCGTGGCGTTCGACGCCCTGCGCGACAAGCGCCTGCCGCAGGTGGACGGCCTGTTCATCGGCGGCGGATTCCCGGAAATGCACATGGATGCGCTCGCCGCGAACCGCGAGCTGCGCGCGGACGTGCGCAGGGCGATCGAGGCGGGAATGCCGGCCTACGCCGAGTGCGGCGGGCTCATGTACCTCGCGCGCGGCATCGAGTGGAACGGGCGGCGCGCCGAAATGGTCGGCGCAATCCCCGCGGACATCGTGATGCACGCGCGCCCCGTCGGACGGGGCTACGTCCACCTGCGCGAAACCGGGCACAGCCCATGGCCGCAGCCGTCCACGCCCCACATGCAGCCGATCCGCGCGCACGAGTTCCACTACTCGAGCGTCGAGAACCTTCCCGCCGGCACCGAGTTCGCCTACGACGTCGAGCGCGGGCACGGCATCGACGGCCGCCACGACGGCATCGTGCACAAGAACCTGCTCGCGTCGTACGCGCACCTGCGCGACATCGCCGGCACCCCCTGGGCGCGGCGCTTCATCGATTTCATCCGGAGTTGCAAACATGTCTCATGACCCCGCAGGAATGGCCATGCAGCTCGACGACGAAGGCTACCTGACCGATCCCGCGAGCTGGAGCGAGCCGGTCGCCGTGGAACTGGCGCGCCGGGAGGGCATCGCCCTGACCGAGGCGCACTGGGCGGTGATCCGATTCCTGCGCGAGTACTACGAGCTGCGCCACATCGCCCCGGATGCGCGCTTCGTCCTCAAGCATCTGGCCGCGACCCGGGGTGCGGACCGAAACGAGCTGTTCCGGCTCTTTCCCTACGGTTACGTGAAGCAGGCCTGCAAGATCGCCGGCATGCGCAAGCCCCGCGCATGGAGCACCGGCTGAGCGCCGGAGCGCCGATGGAGCCTTCATGATCACCATCACCCCGCACGCCGCCGAGCAGGTCCTCGAATCCGCGCGCCAGGCCGATCTCAAGGACGTCTGCGTGCGCCTGGCCGCACGCCTGGACGCCAAAGGCACGATCGAGTACGGCATGGGCTTCGACGTGAAGGCCGACGAGGACATGCTGGTAGTGGCGGGCGACATCAAGGTATTGATCTCGCCCGGCAGCGTGGAGCTGCTGACCGGCGCGACCCTCGACTATGTGGAGATCAATCCGGGCGAGAAGCGCTTCATCTTCATCAACCCCAACGATCCCTCGCACAAGCCGCCCAAGGCGGGAGGCTGACGCTCCAAACTGGACGCCGAAGGCGTCGGGGGTTAGTCTGGCCCTGCCGCCTATTTTCCCTGCCGCGCGCCGCGCGCTTAGGTCGTGAATGCCCGAGTCTACTGCCCCGAATCCAAGCGAGAAAGTCGATGCAGCCGCGCCTGCCGCGCCTGCGGGGCCCGTGGCTCCGCAGGCACAAAACCAGACGGTACGCCTCGCGCGCAAGACCCAGTCGCTCGACACCCTGTACGAAGTCGCGATCAGCCTCAGCCAGCCCGGCAGCCTCGAGCAGCTGCTCGACGGCTTTCTCGACACCTTGATCGAGCTGGTGGGCGCGCGCGCGGCGAGCGTGCGGCTGGCCACCGGGGACGGCCACACGCGCCTCATCGCGAATCGCGGCCTCGCGCCGGAAGTGGTCGAGCGCGACTACCTGATGCCGGCGGACCGCTGCCCCTGCGGTTGGGCCTCGAGCGAGGGGGGGCTGCGTATCCAGAGCGGCACGGCGCAGTGCGCTCGCCTCACCGGCCTGGCCATGCTCGAGCGCGATTGCACGGAACTGGTGGCGGTCCCCGTGCAATACCAGGACCGCATCCTGGGCGTGTACAACCTGTTCCTCGACCATCGGCTCGCGACGATGGGCGAGGACATGCCCGATCTGCTGATGAGCGTCGGGCGCCATCTCGGCCTCGCGATCGAAAAGGCGCGCCTGGAAGGCGAAGCCCGCCGCCTGGCGATCATGGAGGAGCGCAACATCATCGGCAGCGAGCTGCACGACTCGCTCGCACAGTCGCTGATCGGCATGCGGCTGCAGCTCGTGATGCTGAGCGAGTCGCTGGCGCGCGGCGAAATCGGCGCCGCGCAGTACGAAGCCAAGAGCCTGCAGCGCGCGATGACGCGGGCGAACGACGACCTGCGCGACCTGCTGACCAACTACCGGTTGAAGATCGACGATGCCGGGCTGGCGCAGACGCTCGCCGCGCTGGTCGAGCGCTTCCGCCGCGAAACCGGGATCGCGGTGTTCTTCCAGAACGAATGCCAGACGCTCTCCCTCAACCCGGCCCAGGAAATCCAGGTCTACTACATCATCCAGGAGGCGCTCACCAACATCCGCAGGCACAGCGGCGCGCGCAACGTGCGCATCATGCTCGCCAGCGAGGCCGATCTCTACACGGTGCTCATCGAGGACGATGGGCTGGGCATGGTCGAGATTCCCGCGGGCATGCCCGGCGAGCACGCGGGGCTCGCCATCATGCGGCAGCGTACCGCACGGCTGCCGGGCCAGATCGTGATTGAAAGCGAGCCCGGCGAGGGCACGCGCATCGTGTTGATATTCAACGCGCCTGCGATCGGGGCGCCCGCCGTCGCGGCGCGCAGCTGACATGCGGGTGCTGTTGATCGACGACCACGCGCTCGTGCGCAAGGGCATCGAGGAACTGCTGCAGAGCCGTGGCGTGCAGGTGGTGGCCTCGGTCAGCTCGGGCAAGGAGGGTGTGAGGCGCGCGTGCGAGCTTTCCTCCGACATCATCCTGCTCGATATCAAGATGCCTGGCATGAACGGCATCGAGACCTTGAAGCTGCTGCGCGCGAGCGGCGTCAGCACGCCGGTGGTGATGCTCACCATGAGCCGCGAAGACGAGGACCTCGGCGCTGCGCTGCGCGCGGGGGCGCAGGGCTATCTGCTGAAGGACATCGAACCCGAGGAACTGGTGCCGGCGCTCGAGGCGGTGCTGCTTGGCGACAACGTGGTGGCCAGGGAAATGGTGGGGGCGCTGGCCCAGCTCGTGCGCAGCGACGCGGGCACGGATCGGAAAGCCCAGCCGCCGGCGAAGCCTTTCGCCGAACTCACGCCGCGCGAGATGGAAATCCTGGAGTGCCTCGCCGGGGGCTTCAGCAACAAGATGATCGCGCGGGCGCTCGATATTGCGGACGGCACCGTGAAACTGCACGTCAAGGCGATCCTGCGCAAGCTGGGGATGCGCTCGCGCGTCGAGGCCGCGGTGGCCGCTGCCGAGCACGGCCTCGGAAAGAGCCGGAGAAAGTCCGGTCTCCTGGGCGGCTGATGCGCGGCCGCACGCGTCGTTGCGAGCGTCCGCGAATCGGCATCGGCTTCGAGGTCAATCGGTCGGCAGGGCATTGAGGGTCAACTGCGCGCGCGGCAGGCCGCAATCGAGCAGCAGATACTCGGCTGCGTTGGCGAGCGGCCCGGGCCCCGCGACGTAGACATCGCAATCGGCCAGCCGGGGATGATCCCGAAGAATCGGCTGAAGCGCGCCTTGCACGACGGCTTCGTCCGCCAGGTCGCCGTGAGCGGTCAATGGGACATAGCGGAAGTTGTCCAGGGCCTCGCTCCATGAGCGGCACAGATTGTCGAGGTAGTGACCGCTTTTGCCGGAGGCGATCCAGTACAGATGCAGGGTCTCCGCCGCATCGAGCGCCAGGGCGTGTTCGATCAGGCTCTTGATGGGAGCAAAACCGGATTCACCGGCGATGAAGATGAGCGGGCGATGCGATTCTTCGTTCAGTACGAACTCCCCGCGCGGTCCCTCCACGCGCACCGTGTCCGCGTCCTTCAGCCCCCCGAACACGCGCTCGGCGAAGGCATCGCCGCCGCGCCGGCGTACGTGGAACTGCAGGTTGCGGTCGTCGCAGGGGCAGCTCGCCACGGGGCAGGAAGCGACGGTGCCGTCGGGCAGTGAAAGCGACACGGACTGGCCGGCGAGAAAGCGCAACCGGTTGGTGCGCGGCGTCTGCAGGTGCAGCAGCCGCATTTCGTCTCCGAGCGGGGTCACGGACTTGACCCTGGCGTCGATTCGCTGCAGCGGCATGTCGGCCGCGCCGTGCGCCTCGCGCGCCTCGATCACGAGGTCGGACACGGCGGTGTTGCAGCACATGAGAACGACGCCGGCGCTCTTCTCGGCGGCGGTCAGCGCGTAGTCCGAATGGCGAGTCTTCTGCACCTGCCCGGCGACAATCCTCGCCTTGCATCTGCCGCAGCTGCCGATGCTGCAGCCGTAGTCCATGGCGAGCCCCGCGCGCAGCGCCGTCTCGAGAAGGGTATCGCCCCCCTCGACGAAGAACTCGTGGCCGCTTGGCTTGATCTGAACGTGCGCCGTCATGATCCTCATGAACCGGTCCTGCACCAGCAGCGCCGGCGGTTCCTCACTATGCTGTGCAAGCTCCAGGCTGCGCTGCAGCCAGGCAAGCAGCCCGGCGGCGGCCGCGTCCGGCGCCGCGTTGCCGCCGGCCATCCCGCGCAGCCTGCCGCACAGCTCATCCAGGGTCGCGCGGTAGGCGTCCGAGCGCCCCTGGGCCTGCGCCAGGTCCCTGCTCATCTCGGTCAACCGCGCAACCAGCACCTCGGCATTTGGCAGAACGCGCTCGCGCACGCGCTGGGCAAAGGCCGCTTCCTTGATGCGCTCGAGGCGCTCGAGGCCGTCATCGCCCTGCAGCTTGGTCTGCGGATAGGCGCGCAGCAGATCTTGCGCCGATACCATGCCCTCGAACGTGGCCAGCTCGCCGCTCCTGATCTTGCTCTGAAGCGAACCGCGCCTGACACCGACCAGGCGCGCCGCACGCGACAGTGTAAGTAGCCGGGGCACGCATCTTCCGTGGGATTCGATCGTATTTGAATCTATCATATCGAACCGAACACGCTCGAGTCGCGAACGCAGGACGCCATGGATTACCTTCCGATCTTTCTCGACGTCCGCGATGAGCCTTGCCTGGTGGTGGGTGGCGGCGAGGTGGCGGCGCGCAAGGCAGCGCGGCTGCTCGGCGCCGGCGCGCGCGTCACGGTCCTGGCCCCGGAGCTGGGCGCGGCGTTCGACGCCGACCTCGCCGCGGGCCGGATCGAACACCGTGCGGCGAGCTTCGGCCCGCAGGACATGGCGGGATTCGCCGTGGCGATCGCCGCCACGGACGACGAGGCCGTGAATCGCGCGGTCGCCGCCGCGGCCAGGCAACGGCGCATCCCGGTGAACGTGGTCGACCAGCCGGCGCTGTGCTCCTTCATCATGCCCTCCATCGTCGAGCGCGCCCCGCTCATCGTGGCGGTGTCGAGCGGCGGCGCCTCGCCGGTGCTGGCGCGCCTGATGCGCGCGCGCCTGGAGACCCTCATCCCGGCCGGCTACGGGCGGCTCGCGACGCTCGCGGCGGCGTTCCGCGGCCAGGTCAAGGCGCGCTTCAAGCCTCCGGAGCGGCGCCGTTTCTGGGAGCGGGTGCTGCAGGGCCCGATCGCCGAGCTGGTTTTCAGCGGCCGGGACACCGAGGCCCGCGCGGCCCTGCAGAGCGCGCTCGACGACCCGCGCCTCGCCTTCGGCGGCGGCGAGGTCGCGCTGATCGGCGCCGGGCCGGGCGATCCGGATCTACTCACCTTCCGCGCCCTGCGCCTCATGCAGCAGGCCGACGTCGTCGTGTACGACCGGCTGGTGTCAAGGCCGATCCTCGACCTGGTGCGGCTGGATGCCGAGCGCATCTACGCCGGCAAGGAGCGCGCCAAGCACGCACTGCCGCAAGACGACATCAACCATCTGCTGGTGCGCCTGGCGCGGGAGGGCAAGCGCGTCGTGCGGCTCAAGGGCGGCGATCCGTTCATCTTCGGACGCGGCGGCGAGGAGATCGACACGCTTGCCGCCGAAGGCATTCCCTTCCAGGTGGTACCGGGGATCACCGCGGCGGCAGGCTGCGCCTCCTACGCCGGAATTCCCCTCACGCACCGGGACTACTCGCAATCGGTGGTGTTCGTCACCGGGCACCTGCAGGACGGCAGCATGAACCTCAACTGGCCGGCGCTCGCGCAACCGCGCCAGACCGTCGTGTTCTACATGGGGCTGGTCGGCCTGGACATCCTGTGCCATGAGCTGGTGGCGCACGGCCTGCCGGCCGCGACCCCGGCCGCGCTCATCCAGCAGGGCACGACCCCGCAACAGAGGGTGCTGACGGGTACGCTCGACACCCTTCCCGACATCGTGCGGCGAGGCGATGTCAAGGCGCCGACGCTGATCATCGTCGGCGAGGTCGTGAAGCTGCGCGAACGGCTCAAATGGTTCGAATCCGCGGCGTCGGATCCGCGCAGCACGTGAGCGCGGGCCCCATGTCCGAGCGCCTCGTCGACGCAGGCAAGGCGGGAGAGCTCCGGCCGGGAACCATGAGGCGCGTCGACATCGGCGGGCACCGCATATTGCTCGCGAACGTGGAAGGACGCATCTGCGCCGCCGCCGATACCTGCACGCACGAAGACGCTTCGCTGTCGACGGGTGTCCTCAAAGGCGCATTGGTCAAGTGCCCGCTGCACGGCAGCCGGTTCAACGTCTGCACCGGCGAGGCCCTGGAAGAACCCGCCGAAGACGACCTGCGGACCTTTCCGGTACGAGTGGAAGGCGACCGGATCATGGTCGGCTTGCCCGACGCGGGGACGCCATGAGCACCGCCGGGCGGGCGATTCCCGCGGATCCCGTGACGCTGATGCACTCCATCATCAAGCGCATCGCCACCGGCCCGGAACTGAGCAAGGACATCTCGCGCGAGGAGGCCCGCGCCGGAATGCGCGCCGTGCTCGACGGCCAGGTGGACGCGGTGCAGGCCGGGATATTCCTGATCGCGCTGCGCATGAAGCGCGAAACCGACGACGAGAACCGCGGCATCCTCGAGGCCATCCGCGAAGCCACCCACCGCGCCACCGCCCCCGTGGACGAGGTGGTGGATATCGCCGACCCTTACGATGGCTTCATCCGTACGCTGCCCGCATCGCCCTTCCTCCCGGCGGTGCTCGCCGCCTGCGGCGTCGCGGCCGTCTCCCACGGCGTCGAGAGCATGGGGCCCAAGTACGGCGTTACGCACCGGCAGGTGTTGCGCGCCGCCGGCCTGCCGGTGGACCTCGTTCCGGAAGAAGCCGCGGCGCGCGTGGGTGACCCGCGCATCGGCTGGGCTTACGTCGACCAGAGGGCGTTCTGCCCCAAGCTCCACGAGCTCGCCGCCCTGCGCGCGCTCATCGTCAAGCGGCCCGCCATCACCACCACCGAGGTGCTGGCCGGGCCGGTGCGCGGCCGTGCGAAGACGCACCTCGTCACCGGGTACGTGCACAAACCCTATTCGCGCATCTACGCGCTGCTCGCGCGCCAGGCGGGCTTCGACTCCGCGCTGATCGTGCGCGGCGTCGAAGGCGGCGTGATCCCTTCGCTGTGCCAGACGGGCAAGGTGTTCCGCTTCCACGGCGGTGACGAGGAACAGCCCGCGGAATTCCAGCCCGCGGACCTGGGCATCCATCAAACGGTGCGCGCCGCGCGAATTCCCGGCGAGGCCGCGAACGGCGGGAAGGAAGGCGATCACGAGGCAGCGACGCTCGACCATGCCGGCGTCGCGAAAGCCGCCGCCGAGGAAGGCCTGGCGGCGCTTGCCGGGCAGCCCGGCCCGACGGGCGACGGCCTGGCCTATGGCGCGGCGCTATGCCTGTGGCATCTCGGGCGCCACGGTTCGCTGGGAGGCGCCGTGCAAGCCGTGCGCGGCGTGCTCGAAGGCGGCAAGGCGCTGGAGCATCTCCGGCGCATGCGCTGAGCAGCGCGGTTGTTCAGCAACCGCCAGACGAATTCAATCGGCCCCCGGTCGATTCTGCGTTCGCCCGGAACTGAAATGGGGGCCGGACAGCAGGTCCTGGTCGAGATAGTGTCGCCGGTAGGTATCGAACGCGACGTCGTCCGCCGCCTCCATGCGCCGCTGCTCCGCCAGCGACTCGGCGGCGAGCGCATCGAATCGCTGCCTCGAGGCAGAAGCGAGCGGCGGATCGGACAACGCATCGCGGTGCCGGCGGGACTGCGCGAGGACGAAATCCGGAAATGAGCGCCCATGATCGTGCTCCACGGCCCGAAGGACGCGGGCGGATGGAAGGGTGTCGGGATTTCTGAGGGCCGCATCCGCGGTGCGGAGCACGCGCGCATAATCCGCGCCGCCGAATGCGCGGTCGAGCGCCCCGGCGATCGGACCGTACTGCAGCAGCAGCGCGCAGCCCCATTCGGCGGGAGCGACGGAGTCGCCGGCGCGGTCCAGGCGCGTTCCCGGGTCGCGCCCCGCCTCGGCGACCAGCCTTTGATTGCGGGCGGCCGCCCGGATCTCGCCGGGCGAATCGCGCGCACTGTCGCTCAGCAGGCAGTGCAACAGGAAGACGTCGAGCAGGCGAACCGCGTCGGCGTCGATCCCGAGAGGCATGAAGGGATCGATGTCCAGGCACCGGACTTCGACGTACTCGATGCCGCGCTCGCCCAGCGCATGCAGCGGGCGCTCTCCCCGGGCAATGACGCGCTTGGGCCGGATCGTGCCGTAGAACTCGTTCTCGATCTGCAGCAGCGCGGTGGAGAGCTGCCGGAATTCGCCGCCCACCTCCAGGCCGATCGCCTCATAGGGCGGATACGGCACCCTCATCGCCCGGTCGAGCGTCGCCGCGTAGCCGGCAAGGTCGTTGAAGCTGACCTCGAGAGCGGACTGGGCATCGCTCTGGTAGCCAAGCCGCCCCATGCGAAGCGACGTCGCCCCGGGAGCGAACAGGGTCCCGGTCTCCCAGGCCTGCAGCTCGTGCGCCCGATTGCCGACGAACGAGCCGCAGGCAACGGGCGAGCTTCCCAGGAGCAGCAGCAGCAGCCAGGCGTGACGCCGGAAATTGCGGATCAGTCCCAGGTAACGCTGGTCCGGATACATCTCGGGGGCGCACGAGCTCGACTCGAACGCGCGCAGCAGCGGCCAGGCCGCCTCGGGAATCGAGAAGTTGTAGTGGATGCCGGAAACGACCTGCATGCGCCGCCCGTAGCGGTGGGCGAGCCCGTTTCGGTACACGGACTTCATGCGACCGAGATTGGACGTCCCGTAGCGGCCGATCGGAATCTCGTCGTCGGCGGGCAGCTTGCAAGGCAGGCTCGCATCCCAGACGAGCTCGTCGCCGATGCACTCGTAGACGACCTTGTGCAACCGCGCGAGCTCCTCGAGGCACGCGTCGATATCGGCGTGTACGCCCGTGACGAGCTCGAGCTGGGCCTCGCAAAAATCCGTGGTGATGCGCGGATGGGTCAGTGCCGAGCCTAGTCCGCGCGGGTGCGGTGTGCGCGCGAGGCTTCCGTCCGGGCGCACCCGCAATCCTTCCTTCTCGAAGCCGCGCCGCAGCCCCCGCAGGATCGCGGGCGCGAGCACTTGCACGCGCTTCTCCATGTCCTCCCGTCCCATGTCTTCGCCTCTCGATGCCAGTCCGGGAACAGCATGCCGTAAAATGGCCGCATGGCGAAACAAGGCTCCTCCCGCAAGGCTCTGGTCCCGCCCCCGCAGGTCGCCGCGCGCATGGGCGAGCTGCAGCGCAGCGCGCGCCGCGCTGCGCCACTCCTCAAGGCCATGTCGAATCCGTCGCGCCTGGTGATCCTCTGCCAGCTCGCCGAGGGCGAGCGCTCCGTGGGCGAACTCGAGGAGGGAGTGGGCCTGAGCCAGTCGGGGATCTCGCAACACCTCGCGATCCTTCGGCGCGAGCACGTCGTGGTGACGCGCCGCGACAAGCAAACGGTGTTCTACTCGCTGGCGAGCGCGGACGTGATGGCGCTCATGGCAACCCTCCACAAGGTGTTCTGCAAGCCGGCGAAGGCTTCGCGCCCGAAGCTGAAGGTCGCCGCCTAGCAGCCTTCCGCGGCTGGCGGGCGCCCAACCCCCTGGAACCAGCGCCCGAGCCAGTGCTTCTCGAACAGGACCTTAGCCCAGGTGCAGCAGGCGCCCCGAGGACGAGGACGGTCTTGCCGGTCGTCGCGCTCACGGGCGGTTCAGAAGACCGCCAGTTTGTCGGCCCACGCAGTCCACGTCGCCAACTCGGCCATGCTTGCGCGATGGCAGCCCTCGGCCAGCTCCGCTTCGGCGATCCCGCGCGCATCCATGCAGGAGCCGCATACGCCGACCTGGGCTCCGCGCGCCGTGACGCCCTTGAGCAGCGCCTCGATGCTGTAGAAGCCCGGCGGCACCTTCTGGCCGGACTTGGCGCAGGAGGCCGCGTCGCCCACCAGGAAAACCTTCGCCTCGTTGGCCGCCGCGGGGTCTTTCAGCAGCTCGCGCGCGAGCCGAAGGCCGTTGTAGCTGCGCTCGGTTCCGTACGGCGGATCGTTGAGGATGTAGAGCATCTTCATGATGGCTTGCGTCCGAGGAAAGGCATGCCCACCGCACCGGCGAGCGTCGCCACGACGGCGGGGTCCCTCCAATCGGAGAGCCCGATTTCCAGCTCGCCGGGGGTATCCCGCGTGTAGGTGCCGAACACGCGGTCCCACAGCGACAGGCAGAAGCCGTAGTTGCTGTTGCGCTCCACCGCGATCACGGAGTGATGGATGCGGTGCATGTCGGGGGTGACGAGGAATGCGCGCACGAAGCGCTCCGCGCCCCGGGGAAGGGAGACGTTGGCGTGGTTGAACATCGCGGTTGCGTTCAGCAGGACCTCGAAGACGAGCACCGCCAGGGGCGAAGCGCCGAGTGCCGCCACCGCCGCGAGCTTGATCGCGGCCGAAAGCAGGATCTCGAGCGGATGGAAGCGGATGCCGGTGGTGAGGTCGAAGTCCGGGTCGGCGTGGTGCACGGCGTGCAGGCGCGCGAGCGCCGGCACCGCGTGGAACAGCACGTGCTGGAAGTACACCACGAGGTCGAGCACGATCACGGCCAGCAGGACCTCGGCCCACGCCGGAAGGTCCACCCGGTTGAGGAGGCCCCAGCCTTCGATCACCCCCAGCGACGCGAGGGCGATCGCCGTCACCGGCAGCGCCACGCGGGCGAGCAGCGTGTTGACGAGGGCGAGGCCGAGATTCGTCCTCCAGCGCGTGGCGCGGCCCAGCCGGCGCGCGCGCACCGGCGCCGCGGCCTCCCAGAACGCCATCGCCGCGAACACCGCGGTGAACGCGCCCAGGCGCACCGCCCAGTCCCAGCTTTCGAGCATCGCCGCCTGCATCGCCCCGCCTCCTCTACCATGGGGCGTCGTCGCCCCGCGTCCACCACTATTCAACTATTTGGTTGAGTAGTAGACTATAGGCCCATACCCCCCTTGTCAAGCGAAGCCATGAAATCCGCCCTCTACCAGCAGATCGCCCGCGTGGCGGGCGCCCTCGCGAGCGAGGCGCGGCTGCAGCTGCTCGAGCACATCGCGCAAGGCGAGCGCAGCGTGGAGACCCTCGCCGCGATGGCGGGGCTGTCCGTCGCCAACTGCTCCAAGCACCTGCAGGCGCTGCGCAATGCGGGGCTCGTGACCACACGCAAGGAGGGGCTGCGCGTCTACTACGCGCTCGCCGGCGATGACGTGGTAATGCTGTATTCCGCGCTCCAGCACGTGGCCGAGGAGCGCGTGGCGGAGGTGGAGAAGCTGGTGCGCACGTGGCTCAGGCACCGCGACGAGATGGAGCCCGTGTCGCCCAGGGAGCTGATGGAGCGCGCGGCCAGGGGCCTGGTCGTGGTGATCGACGTGCGCCCTCCCGGGGAGTACGCCGCGGGCCACCTGCCCGGGGCGATCAACGTGCCCATCGACCAGCTCGAGAGCCGGCTCGCGAAACTGCCGAAGCGCAAGGAAGTCGTGGCGTATTGCCGCGGGCCCTACTGCCTGATGTCGTTCGACGCCGTGCGCACGCTGCGCGAACGGGGATTGAAGGCGCGGCGCCTCGAGAACGGCTTCCCCGAGTGGCGCGCGGCGGGGTTTCCGGTCGAACGCTGAGTGCGCGCCGCAGACGAGGAACCGGGAACTAGTAGAGCCCCGGCACCAGCTTCCTCACGCGCAGCGCATAGGCGGCGTACTGCGCAAAGCGCGCGCGCAGCAGGCGCTCCTCGAAGGCGCTCTTGCGATCGAAGAAGAGCAGGACGACGACGCTCGCCAGCAGCCCGGCCGGGCTCAGCCATGACAGGGACCAGCCGAAGCTCGCGACGATGAGGCCGCCGTAGATCGGATGGCGGACCCATGCGTAAACGCCCGATTGCCGCAGGTGCGCATCGGCTGCGGGCCGCGGGAAAGGCGTGAGGGCGCGCCCGAGCGCCACGAGGCCTGCGAGCGCCAGCGCGATACCCAGCACGGTCAGCGCGGCACCGGCGAGCTGGATGGCGTTCGCGACATCGAAGGTGTCCGCACCCCGGAGAAGCGGCGCCGCGATCGCGGCCAGGATGACCGGCACCTGGGCGACCACCCACCAGCCGCCGCGAGCCGTGAAGTCCACGTTGACCGGTCAGCTCGGGGGCGGCGGCGGGCGCGTGGCCAGGCCGCCCACCCGCCGCGCGAGCCGCACCGCTAGAAGCGGCGCGAGTACTGCACGCCGATCGAGTACTGGTACATCTCGATCTTCTCCTGCGCGCTCAGGCCCGGCACGAAGTTGTTGAGCAGGCTGGGCGCGGTCACGTCGTTGCTGAACGCGTACATGAAAGCGCCGGTGACGGCGCTGTCGTTGTCGAGCTTCCACGTGGCCCCGAGCGTCACGTGATTGCGCACCACGCCAGGGGCAAGGATGTTGATCGTCACGTCCTGGCTGCGGACGGGGTTGTCGCTGATGTTGATGCCGGCGCGCAGGGTAAGCGACGACGATTGCTGCCACTGCACTCCGAGCTTGAATACGTCGATGTCCTGCCAGCCGAAGCCCGCGCCCTCGGAGCCGCCGAGGCAGTTGGCGAGGTTGCCGCCCGCGCACTGCAGCAGCCGCGAGCTCGGGTTGCCGACCGACTTCGCATCGGTGTAGTTGATGCGCTGGTACTCGGCCGTGAAGAGCGTCGTGGGCGACGGGTAGAACGTGACCCCGACGCTCCAGTGAGACGGGATGTCGAAGCCGCCTTGCTCGGCGAAGAGGCCGCGGTACTTGTCGAACTCGCTCATGCGCATTTTGGTCGCGTAGGCCGCCCCGACGGCGAACGACTGCGAGACCCGGCCGTAGTAGCCGATGCGCACGCCGTAGCCGGTCGAGTCGTCGTAGCCGCGGTTGGTCACGCTGCCGGGGCTGGTCGAGAAGCCCTCGAACGGCTGCAGCCCCTTCAACTCGAAGCGCTGGTAGGCGAACAGCGGCGCGATGCCGATCGCGTGGTCCGCCCCGAGCTTGAATGCCACGCTCGGCGCAACGATGAGCTGCATCAGATCGACCCCGAGGCTGCCGTTGCCGCACAGCAGGTTGTACGGGCCCGGCTGCGGGTTGAACCCGGTGCCCGGGCCGGTGGCCGGCCCGCACGCGCCCGGCGAGGGCAGCTGGCCGCCGGGGTAGTCGGTGTTCATGCCGCCGTTGCCATACACCGTGATGCCCATCGACATGTTGGGCGACACCATGCGGTTGTAGGCGATCTCCGGGACGGCGAAGAGGTTGCTGTCGCTGTCGGCCGCCCCGTCGAGGCCGTAAGGGGCCCCGCCGCTGCGCGAGGCCTTGCGCCGCGGGCTGAAGAGGTCGAGGCCGATCTCGAAGCGATTGCCCGAGAACGCCATCGTGGCCGGATTGGTCGCGGCGCCGAACGCGGATTCGGCGATCGCGGTGGACGCGCCGCCCATGCCCTTGGCCTGCATGCCGTAGCCGTGCGCGAAATAGCCGTCGGTCGCGTGTGCGGCCAGCGGAAAGCCGGCGGCGAGCGCCAGCGCGAGAGTTTTTGCCCTGATCTTCATGGTCGTTGTCTCTTTCTAGATGAAAAGGCTCACGTCCGCGTCCCTCGCCATCGGCAGGAAGGTCGCGGCTCCCACGTACTCCTTCACCTGCGGCACGAAATCCCCCTTCTCGTAGCCGAACAGGTCCACGGTCATCTGGCAGCCGATCAGCTGCACGTCGGCCTCGAGACACGCCTCGCGCAGCTCCGAGATCGCCGCCACACCCTTGTTATGGATGGTCTTCTTCATCATCGTCGTGGCAAAGGCCTCGAAGCCCGGCACGATCGACTGCATGGCGTTGGGGATGTTCCAGCGGATCGACTTGAACCAGTCCGGGCCGAACGGCATCTTCATCGGCATCGCCGGGTTGCCGAGCGGGCTCACCTGCAGGTGCGAGAGGTCCTTCTTCAGCAGCTCCAGCCCGTAGAAGGTGAAGAAGATGGCGACGTTCCAGCCCAGCGCCGCGGCGGTCGAGGCGAGGATGAACGGCGGATACGCCCAGTCGAGCGTGCCCTTGGTGGCGATGATGGTCATCGAGGCGGGCCTGGCTTCCCGGATCGCGGCGAGCTTCGCCTCGAGGCGCTCGTCGAGGACGGCGTCGACGCGCTCGCGCACCAGGCGCTCGAGCAGCGCGGAATCGATTCGGGGGGATACGTCGTTGTCGATCATGGGTCGGCTCCTTCGCTTGGGTCGCCACGGCCGATGCTAGAGCACCCCCTCGATATATGCAAGTTCCCTAATATTAGTCGGCGCGGCGGCTGGACACGCGCACTGCGCGATCAGCGATCCGCATTGACATGACCACCCCCTTTCTCCCTGCGCCGGCGCCTCGATTTCGCTGATCGCCCGATAAGGCAGCTCGATTGAGCGCCGGGGCCGCGCGGCCGGATAATACCCCCATGAAGATCTGCATCGTTTCGGACAGCCACGACCGCGCCGACCCCCTGGCCCGGGCGGTGCTGGAGGCCCGGGCGCTCGGCGCCGAGGCGGTCATCCACTGCGGCGACCTCATCGGCGCCCAGACCATCAAGCCGGCGCTCGCCGCCGGTCTGCCGGTCCACGCGATCCACGGCAACAACGTCGGCGATCCCCAGGCGATGCACAACCAGTCGCGCAAGAGCGGCGGGCAGCTCCAGTACTACGGCCCCGATGCGCGCCTCGAGCTGGGCGGGCGCCGGATCCTCGTCGTGCACTACGACGACTACGGCTACGCGTTCGCCTGCACCGGCGAGTGGGACCTCGTGTGCTGCGGCCACTCCCACAAGGCGGAAGTCCGCCGGGTTCCCGGCGTGAAGGGCGAAGGCACCTGGCTCGTCAATCCCGGGACCGTCGCGGGCCTCGCCGCCCCCTCCACCTGGGTGCTGGGGGACCTCGCGGCCATGCGCTTCGAGGCCCACACGCTGAATCCATAGCCGCATAGCGGCAATCCTTCTGCGCCCCTTATGCCCGCATCGGCACTCGTCGAGCCTGGCGTCGGCCAGCGTGCATTTTAGTTGCTCGCCGTCAATTGAGGCCCAAATGAGCGGGTTACATTACCGCTGAAGGCGAGTCCGGATAGCTCGTCACGCACACTGCGCAGGCCCGATGCGGTCGTCAAACGGGAATACGAACGCCTCTTCCCCGAATGAGCGAAGAGGAAGATGAAAGTCCAGCATAAGGAGATGAAGACAATGAAATTCGGCAAAAGCGTGATGATCGCGACTGCGTCGAGCGCCCTGTTGATGGTCCTGGCGGGCTGCCCGCAGAAGGAGGGTCCGGCCGAACGCGCCGGCAAGTCCGTCGACAAGGCCATGGACAAGGCGGGTCAGCAAATCGAGAAGGCCGGAGAAAGCGTCCAGGACGCCGCAAAAGGCGACAAGAAGAAGTAGTCGCCGACGATCACACCAAATACTAGGAGAGTCGGTCATGAACAAGGACCAGGTCAAGGGTGCTGCGAAAGACGTCGCCGGAAAGTTGCAGCAAAACGCCGGCAAGCTCGTGGGCAATGAAAAGCTGCAGGCAAAAGGACTTGCGAAGCAGATCTCGGGGAAACTCCAGAAAGGGGTCGGCGATGTGAAGGAGGTGCTCAAGGACGCCGCCAAGACCGGGGACTGAGCCATGAGGAATCCCCCGTCTGACCACATCATCGATTGAGGGCCGCGGGCGAACCCGCATGAGGCCGCCCCATGGGCGGCCTTTTTTTGTGCTTGAATAGGCCATGGCCGATCGTCGCCTCCAGGTCTTCCACGCCGTCGCGAAGCATCTGTCCTTCACCCGGGCGGCGGAGGCGCTCTTCATGACGCAGCCGGCGGTGACCTTCCAGGTGCGCCAGCTCGAGGAGCAATTCAACACCCGCCTCTTCGACCGCGCCCAGGGCCGCATCACCCTCACGCCCGCCGGGGTCGTGGCGCTCGATTACGCCGAGCGCATCCTCGCGCTTTCCGGCGAGCTCGACTCGCGGCTGCGCGAGATGAGCGGGCAGCAGGCCGGGCCGCTGATGATCGGCGCGAGCACCACGCTGGCCGAATATCTCCTGCCCCGGATCCTGGGCGAGTTCAAGGCGCGCCATCCCGGCATCGTGCCGCGGCTGTTCGTGGCCAACTCCGAGGCGGTGCAGGAGCGCGTCGCCGAGCGCAGCCTCGACCTGGGCTTCATCGAGGGCGACTCGCACCTGCCCTTGCTGGTCCACGACCTGTGCTGCGAGGACGAGCTGCGGGTGGTCTGCGCGCCGACGCATGCCCTGGCGAAAGCCGCGAGCGTCGAGCCGAAGTTGCTCACCGAGCACGCCTATATCAGCCGCGAGCCGGGGTCGGGCACGCGCGAAGTCGTCGACCACTACCTGCAGAAGGCCGGGCTCGCCCCCGACTCGCTCCAGGTGGTGATGGAGGCGAGCAGCCCCGAGGCGCTGAAGGGCATGGTGGCCACCGGCCTGGGCTTCGCGATCATGTCGCGGGTCACGGTGGCCAAGGAGGTGCGCCTCGGCGAACTGGTCGAGATCGCATTGTCGCCGCCGCTGGTGCGCCAGCTCGCGGTGGTTTATCCCAGGGAAAGGTTCCATTCGCGCCTGATCGAGGGTTTCCTGCAATTCGCCAAGCAAAGGCTCGCCGCCTTGCAGACGGCCGACTGCCGGGGAAGCCGCGCCGCCTAGCCGCCGCGCGGGCGGCGCTGTTATATTAGCCATCCGTGATATTCGAGCGGCCGCGCCGAGCGCCGCATGCCCCCAATGACCCGGCAGGCCGAGATCAAGACCACGACGTGTTACATGTGCGCGTGCCGCTGCGGCATCCGGGTGCACCTGCGCGACGGCGAGGTGCGCTACATCGACGGCAACCCCGAGCATCCCCTGAACAAGGGAGTGATCTGCGCCAAGGGGGCCTCGGGGATCATGAAGCAGCATTCCCCCGCCCGCCTCACCCGCCCCCTCAAGCGCCGCGCGGGCGCCGAGCGCGGTGCTGCCGACTTCGAGCCGATCTCCTGGGACGAGGCGTTCGCGATCCTCGAGGAGCGCCTGGCGAAAATCCGCGCCACGGACCCGAAGAAGTTCGCGCTCTTCACCGGCCGCGACCAGATGCAGGCCCTCACGGGACTCTTCGCGCGCCAGTTCGGCACGCCCAACTACGCAGCCCACGGCGGGTTCTGCTCCGTGAACATGGCCGCGGGAATGATCTACACGATCGGCGGCTCCTTCTGGGAATTCGGCGGCCCGGATCTCGACCGCGCGAAGCTCTTCGTGATGATCGGCACCGCGGAGGACCACCATTCGAACCCGCTCAAGATCGCGATCTCGAAGTTCAAGCGCGCCGGCGGGCGCTTCATCTCGGTGAACCCGATCCGCACCGGCTACTCCGCGATCGCCGACGAGTGGATCCCGATCCGGCCCGGCACCGACGGCGCGCTGCTGCTCGCGCTGATCCACGAGCTGATCGAAACCCGCCTCTACGACCGCGAGTTCGTCGCGCGCTACACCAACGCCGGCCACCTCATCGACCTCGGCGAGGATAGCGAGCGTCACGGCCTGCCGGTGCTCGATGCGCTGAGCGCCGAGCAGTATTCGCTCTATCCCCAGAACCACCTCTGGTGGGACCGCGCGCGCGCGGGCCCGGTCCTGAGCCACGAGCCGGATGCCGAGCCCGAACTCGAGGGCGCCTTCACGCTCGCCGACGGCACGCCGGTCAAGCCCGCCTTCGAGCTGCTCAAGGAGCAGGTGCGCACCAACACACCCGAGTGGGCCGCGGAGATCACCGGGATCCCCGCCGCGACCATCCGGCGGCTCGCCCGCGAGATGGGTGAGACCGCGCGCGACCAGGCGTTCGAGCTGCCCATCGCCTGGACCGATTGCTGGGGCGTGGAGCACCCGAAGGTCACCGGCCGCCCGGTCGCGTTCCACGCGATGCGCGGGATCTGCGCGCACTCCAACGGCTTCCACGCGGTGCGCGCCCTCGCCATCCTCATGTCGCTCCTGGGCACCATCGACCGCCCGGGCGGCTTCCTCCACAAGGCGCCCTACCCGCGCGCGATCCCGCCGAGCTCCAAGGCGCCCAGCAGCGCCGACGCGGTCAAGCCGAACACGCCGCTCAGCGCGCCCCCGCTCGGCTGGCCCGCCTCGCCCGACGACCTGTTCCTCGACGAGGCCGGGGAACCGATGCGCATCGACAAGGCATTCTCGTGGGAGTACCCGCTGTCGGTGCACGGCCTGATGCACAACGTGATCACCAATGCGTGGCGCGGGGATCCCTACCCGATCGACACGCTGATGATCTTCATGGCGAACATGGCGTGGAATTCGGCGATGAATCCCGCCGACACGCGCCGCATGCTCAACGACAAGGACGCGAACGGGGAGTACCGGATCCCGTTCCTCGTGGTCTGCGACGCCTTCCAGTCGGAGACCACGGCGTTCGCCGACCTGGTGCTTCCCGACACCACCTACCTCGAGCGCCACGACGTGATGTCGCTGCTCGATCGTCCGATCTCGGAGTTCGACGGGCCGACGGATTCGGTGCGCGTCCCCGTGGTGCCGCCCAAGGGCGAGTGCAAGCCGTTCCAGGAGGTGCTGATCGAGCTCGCCGGGCGCCTCAAGCTTCCCCAATTCGTGCATGCCGACGGCACGCGCCGGTTCCGCGACTACCCCGACTTCATCGTCAACTGGGAAGCGAGCCCCGGCTGCGGTTTCCTGAGCGGCTGGCGCGGCAAGGACGGCGACAAGTCGATGAAGGGCGAGCCCAACCCGAAGCAATGGGAGATGTACGCGGCGAACAACTGCGTGCACCACACGCCGCTGCCGGAGTCCATGCGCTTCATGCGCAACTGGAACGGGCCGTACCTGAAATGGGCCGTGGAGATGGGGTTACGCAAGTTCGACAACCCGCTCGTGATCCAGCTCTATTCCGAGGTGATGCAGGAGTTCCGGCTCGCGGCGCAGGGCCGGCGGCCGGGGCGCCAGCCGCCCGAGCACTTGCGCGGCCGCATCGAGAAGTATTTCGCACCGCTGCCCTTCTACTACGCGCCGCTCGAGGCGCAGGCCACCGACCTCGAGGCCTATCCGCTCGCCGCCGTCACGCAGCGTCCCATGGCGATGTACCACTCGTGGGACTCGCAGAACGCGTGGCTGCGCCAGATCCACACGCACAACTACCTCTTCGTGAACGCCGCCACCGCCCGCGCCCAAGGCATCCAGGACGGCGCGTGGATGTGGGCCGAGTCGCCCTGGGGCAAGGTGCGCTGCATGGCGCGCCACTCCGAGGCGGTCGAGCCGGGCACGGTGTGGACCTGGAACGCCATCGGCAAGGCGCCCGGCGCCTGGCGCCTCGACCCCGCGGCCAACGAGGCGCGCCGCGGATTCCTGCTGAACCACCTGATAACGGATGAGCTGCCGGACCCTCTCCCAAGGGAGAGGGAGAACGTCCCCCCCTCCCTTGGGAGGGGGCGGGGGGAGGGTCGAATCTCGAACTCCGATCCGGTCACCGGCCAGGCGGGATGGTACGACGTGCGCGTGCGCATCCG
>Ga0163153_10000338_pt1 | contig 84004 bp, 74 predicted proteins | sample OliLakLV19MP6IB1_FD_148629 | JGI IMG/M metagenome (GOLD analysis project Ga0163153, IMG submission 148629) | Freshwater microbial mat bacterial communities from Lake Vanda, McMurdo Dry Valleys, Antarctica - Oligotrophic Lake LV.19.MP6.IB-1 | ecosystem: Environmental > Aquatic > Freshwater >...
CGTGCGCCTGACCGTACATGGTCGGGACGCTTATGGTGCACGAGCCGGTTTGTTGCTCAGCGATGGCCGCACGCTGTGGCGGCGGTTACGGGTGGACGGCAGTTATGCTGCAGCGAACGACCCGCGAATCCTGTTTGGCTATCCGCGTGAGGTACAGGCCCGGGCCCTGACCATCGTCTGGCCCGACGGCAGCCGAACGGAGCTGCCAACGCAACTGCCAACGGAGCTGCCAATTCAGCTGACTGGGCAGCAACTGCACGAGCGTCACTATTCCGAAATCCGGCAGGAGCAACCATAGATTCGCATGACTACTGAGAACATACGACGAAGTTTGCTGCCAGCAGCTCTCGTGCTGCTATTGGCGGCCTGTGAACAGCAATCAGTCGCTATCGTTCCGCCAAACATCGAAGCTACGGCCTTTACCCTGCTCAGCCCGGACGCAGGCGTGCCGCTTGCGGAGGCCTATTCCCGCTGGCAAACCATGGCAACGGAAACCGAGCCGGGGCCTGCACAGTATGACGCAGCCATGCGATTCGCTGAGCTTGCCTTCGCCTGGGAACGATTTATCTGGGCGGAAGAATCACTGCAAAGGGCATGTGCCAGCCCGCGCAGCGATGCGCGCTGCTGGTATTTGCTGGCGTTGTCACAACAAACCAACTCAAACGACACAGCGGCGGCAGCAAGTTTTGAACAGGCCCTGCAAAGGCAACCCACCTATCTGCCCATTCGCCTGCAACTGGGAGAATACCTGCTTGCAACCGGTCAGCTCTCTGCCGCGGCTCAACGGCTGGGCAAACGACAGGCTGGTGAATCGGCAGCCCTGCTGGGGCTGCGCGGCCGGATTGCGCTGGCAGCGGGTGATAACCCGGCTGCATTGGAACAGCTTGAGGCAGCGCTGAAGCTCGAGCCAGAGGCATCCCGCCTGCGCTATCCATATGGACTGGCGCTGCGTGCAGCCGGGCGTGAGCAGGATGCACTGCAGGCTCTGGCCCGCAATGGGCCAGTTGCGGCGCAGGTGGATGATCCACTGCTCAGCGAGGTGCAGGCACTGGCCATGGGCGTGGACATTCTGCGCTACCGTGGCAACGATTTGGCTCTTGCCGGTCAGTACGCAGAGGCCGCCGCTGCGTACCGGCAAGCTCTGGAGCAGGAAGAGGATGCGCTCACCCGTCTCAACCTGGGCATTGCCCTGGCCCGCAGCAATCAACCTGCGGCCGCAGAAGCGGAATTCCGCCAGGCCCTGCAGGCAGACCCCGGGCTGCCGGCTGGCTGGTTCGGACTCGGCACCTTGCTGGCCGCTCAAGGGCGGCATGAGGAAGCGGTTGCAGCCTACCTGCAAGCCTTGCAGCAACACCCGGGTGATCTCGATGCACGTTATAACCTGGCCAATGCGCAACGTCGTTTGGGCCAACCGGACCAGGCCACTGAAAATTATCGCCTGGTTACCAATGCTGATCCTGCCCGCATCGAAGCACAGATCGCGCTGGCCCAAATCCTGTCAGAGCAGCAGCTTTGGTCCGCTGCTCTGGAGGTGTTGCGCACAGGTCTGCAGTCTCATCCGCAAGACGGGCGACTGGCATTGCAGCTGGCCCGATTGCTTGCGGCTGCGCCCGATTCGGCGATTCGTGACGGTGCAACGGCCCTGCGTCTGGCCGAGCAACTGTTCAGCCGTGAGCAATCCCTGGCTCATGGCGAAACTTTGGCCATGGCACTCGCCGAGGTGGGGCGCTTTCAGCAGGCAGCGGAACTGCAGCAGTCGCTGATCGATGCGGTTCGTGCTCAAGGGCGTGATGAGCTGATGCCGGCACTGCAGGCGGCGCTGGAGGATTATGCTGCAGAGCGGCCGTACCGCTTGGAATAGAATTCGAACCATCGCTTGGTTAAAAAGAGCGGCAATAAGCAGGGATTGTAAATATTTCATTACAATCAATTGAATTAAGCAGGCTCACTGATCTATACTCCTCGCCAAATAAAAGAGTCTCCGTCAATTGAGTTTGCGACGGAACGCGAATTTGTACTTTTGGAGAGACCCATGCGCATTATTCCCTTCACGCTCAGCTTGTTCTTGAGTGCCTTCACCACAGCAGCAGTGGCACAGGTAACTACGGTTTATCCCAGCACGGTTAACGTTGTGCCCATTCCTGACGGTGGTTGTGTGGATTCAAGTTCCACTGGCGTTGGCCTCGGTGGCATCAGCAACAGCATTACGATTCCTGGTGGCGATGCAGGTGCTATTCTCGATGTCAATGTACAGGTTCAGGTAACAACTACCTGGCGCTCTGATCTGCAGATGGCCTTGACTGATGGCACCACCACGGTGCAGTTAGCTCATAATCAGGGTAGTACCAGCATCAACTATTACGCCACTTTTGACAGTGCCGTTGCGACTAACTGCGGCGATTCAACGTTCTGCGGTGATGCGGGCAACTGTGTGACAGCGCCCGGCCCTGTGTGCGGTCCCAATCAGTCGTTGGACGGATTCAATGGCCCCGAAGCCGCAAGTCGGGAATTCACTTTGCAGATTTGCGATACGGTCGGTGGGGCTCCACCAACGTTGCAGAACTGGTCATTGCAAGTCACTCGCGGCAGTGCTGCGGAACCGCGCGCTACCTTCGCCGTGAGCAAAGTATTCACTGACGGCAATCCGAGCGAAGTGGATGTAACGCTGTCCTGCAATACGGGCCTGATACTGGATCAGACCAAAACGATTTCAGCCGGTTCAGGCGTGGTGTTTGTCGTAACCGATTACGCCGATGGCGCATTGAATTGTGAACTTACCGAAGAACCCGTCGCCGGCTATAACGCCAGCTATTTCGACGGCAGCTCTACCAATTCGACCGGTTGTGTGTTTCAGGAAGTACCCTTCGGCGGTTATTACACGTGTGTAGTCACCAACGAACCCGCGCCGGTGGATATCGTTGTCACCAAGGAATGGAACTTTGAAGGCCCCAGCAGCGGTAACGGTATCAGTCAGGAGTACGAGTTAACCCTGTGGTGCGATGCTGAGATCGTTGGCGGTTACAATCCGTATGAAATGGGGTTGGATTCGGATTCGCCCAGCGGCCTTTTCTCTTATTGCGGTAGCAACCCTACCAAGAAAGAAGGTCCGCAGTTAGTCTATTACGATTGGTGCAAGACCTACTATGGCGAAGGACCAGGCCTGTTCACTTCTGAAGTCATTCCGGAATACCCGGGTTCGAACTGCTATGTCACTGAATATGTCTACGATGCCGGCGTCGAAATTGAAAATGGTTGCAATGATCTCTCCGTCAGTGCTGGTCAGGGTGATTCCTGCACCATCACCAATACGGTGTTCTATGAAGGCATTCCGACACTAAATCAGTATGGACTGATGATGCTTGCTCTGCTGATGCTGGGCGCAGGCTTTATCGGGTTCCGGCGTTTCGTCTGAACTGACTGAAAGCTGAGAAATCGGGGCCTGAGAAATTAGGGCCAGAGTAACCAGCTTACTCTGGCCCTTTTCTTTGCTGGCTCTTCAAGAATCTTTTTTGCAGGCGGCTGACTGACACCTTGCGTGCCAACCCCGAGTTCATTCCCCTGCTGCGACTTGCGTGTTGTTAAACCACTTCCCGCTGACCTTCGCTGGGTAATACGGCAATGGTTTTGCTGCCCAGTTTTTGCAATTCTGCGCTGCAGAACTCCAGTTTGCGTTCAATCGCCGCATCATCCTGGCTGGGATCGTGGTGATGAATCCATAGACGTTCTGCTTCAGCCAGATGCGCCAGACGACAGACCTCCGATAAGGGCGAGTGGCCCCAGTGGATTTTGCTAACGTATTCCTCGTCAAAATAAGTACAGTCATGCACCAGCACGTTGGTTCCGCGACAAAAATCTGCCAGGCCATGCAGGAACTCTTCGTCAGCAAACTCGGAATCAGCGTGATATAGCTCGTTGTCGGTGATGTAGCAGAAACTGCGGCCGCGGTAATCCACCCGATAGCCCAGGCAATGACCCGGATGCTTTAGCAACATGGTGCGCACGCAAATGTCGTCCAGGTCAAATTGCTGCTCGCCGATTTCATGGAAACTGACTTGGGCACCAAACTCGCGCACGGTAACGGGGAAATAGGTGCCATCCATTTGTGCCACGATCAATTGTTCGAAGCCGGCGGATTCCTGCGCGCAGCCATGCACGCGGACTACGTTGCCCGGAATATACAGCGGCGCAAAGAAGGGAAAGGCATTGATGTGATCCCAGTGGGGATGGGTGATCAACAGATCAACAGTGAGGTTCTTGTGCCCGGCCTTGAGCATGTCACTGCCACAATTCTTGATCCCGGTACCCGCGTCAAACACCAGATGCCGGGTGGCAGAAAACTGCAGTGAATAGCAGGAAGTGTTGCCGCCGAATCGAATATAGCCCAGTTGCGGAACCGGCAGGGTGCCGCGCACACCCCAGGCGGTTAACTGCATGGCGTCCAGGTCCTGGATGATGCTGTTGAATTTTTCAATGGTAAAGGGCTTGATGATGTAGCCATCAGCGCCATGCTTTTTGGCATTGTTGCGATCCGCTTCATAGGCCTTGGCAGATGCCATCACGATACGTACACCGTCCAGCGCCTTGTCCTGGCGGATCATGCTGCACAGCTCGAAGCCGTTGATACCCGGCATCATGATGTCACACACAACGACATCCGGCTTCAGTTCACGCACCAGATCAATGGCGCCTTCGGAACCATGCTTGGCTTGGGCCTGATGTCCGGCGTCGTGCAACAGTTGCAACGCCACGCTCAGCGCCATGGAGCTGTCATCGATGACCAGTACTCTCAGTTCCTGCAGTTTCATGAATTCCATGGCGAACGCATTGACTGCGCACGCCCTACCTGCGAATGATTGGTCAAAGCCTGGTTACACATCTGTTTCCCCCTGAATTCTTGTCCCAGTGGCGGCGTATCACTGTCGATGAGCCGTACTTCCTTCGCACAGTGTGCCAGTTTAAGCCCAACGGGTTAAATTTCAATGTTCCTTAGAATAACTTAAGGGTGTGGTGAGCGTCTGCGCTACTCGCCAGCTAGCAGAATTCAGCATTTCACAAACAGCTTGCGAAGCCAACAGCCAAAAGTATTGCTCGCCTATTATTGAGTGAACTCCAATGCTTTATGTTCGTTCTGGAAGGGGTTGATGCCGAATGGTGGGTTGCCAGGATTGGCGCTGGAAGGCTTTGTAGCAGCGAGCCATGCTCGCGATTCAGGCTTGATCGGAACATACCCCCGACAGACGGGCTATCGGGGGTATTATGGGTTGAAGTACTAACAGCAAATGATCAGCCCGCCGGCTCAATCATCAACACACCATTTTCCACCGGAATCTTTCGGCCCGGGTTGTAATCTATGTGAACGGTGCGTTATGAACGGCGCCAGTCCAACAGATATTTCCAGCAGGTATTCAGCGGGTGGCAGGCGCTAAAACAGCGCCGGCCTGAGATCGAGGGGTGATTCAGGTATGGGCTCTGATCAGGCCAGAAAGTTCTTCCAGATCAGCGCGCCCCAGCACACCGCGATCATTAGCAGAGAAACAAACACAGCGGCAGAGCCTATGTCTTTGGCGCGCCCGGAAAGCTCATGCATCTCCGAACTGATTCGATCTACGGTGGTTTCCACCGCGCTGTTTAATAACTCGACGATCAGCAGGAGGAACAGTGGCGTTACCAGAATCAACCACTGCTAAACAGTGTGTGCAACAAAAAAAGCTGCAGGGAATAATACGATGAACAAGGCAACTTCCTGCCTAAAAGCAGCCTCGTTACGCCAGCAGGCTGCCAGACCCTGCAGCGAATAGCCAGTCGCATCGATCACGCGCTTTATGCCTGTCTTGCCGGGTTTCATATATCACTCACTCAATAAAAGCCAATCTGTTCACCAAAGCGAACGGATATCACCAGAAACACAATGGCCAGGGCAAAGATTTTCAGCAGCAATGGAGTAACAAACCGCACCCATGCACCATAAGGAATTTTGCCCAATGCCAAAGCACCCATCACCAGCGCACTGGTGGGTATGACCATGTTGGTAAATCCGTCGCCGAATTGATAAGCCAATACCACAGTTTGTTGCGGCACGCCAGTAACGGTGGCTAATGGCGACATGATAGGCATGGTAACGAAAGCCTGGCCGCTGCCGGATGGGATAAAGAAGATGATGGCATGCGCAGCCGACAGGCCTTTGCGAATGGCCTGCAAAAAATACCAGGGAGTGATGGACACCTGCTTTTCGGCAGGCAGCGGGGCGTAGGAATCGGCAACCACCATGTTACGGTGAGGATCCTCGGGGTAAGGCACTCGTTCGTATTGGCCCTGTGGAACAACGTACGCCAGCAATTGGCCAGCACCACGATGGAGAAAATCAGGACCAGAGAATCCAGCGACCAGCAGCTTTGTTTCATGCGATGTCCCTTGTTGTTGAGCTGATTTTGAAGCTGGCAGCAGTATAAACCACCCGGCCATTGCTGCTGGCCATTCCGGACGGTGTTGGTCGTCCAGACCCACGCTGCAGAAGAAGAACGAGAAATTTTTCAACACGCAAGTGGAACCACGTCAGACTGTCGCCTGATGCATCTCAAGTAGCGGTATAAAATTTCTCCATTTCTGGTTGTAACCAGATTGATTTGCTAATTCGCGAAACCGTTTAATTTGGCTTCTTTGAGGTGGTTAACTGCACATTGCGGGCTTGGTAGGAATTAATGAAATTCAGGTTGGTTATACGGCCATCTTTGCTAAAGCTCACCTGGGTCATCATTGCATTGGGCTTCTGCACGCCTGTTTCGGTCCATCCTTCATCTGTAAACAACTGCCTGACTGCAGCAAGAGCAACATCTACAGTGTCTTTGGTTGTGGCGCTGAGGATAAAGCCGTCATCTGCTGGCGCTTTGGCGATGATGAACCAGTCGCTGGGTACCACTACATCTTCGGGAAATTCATCCGCTGGTTTCTGCTTGTTACCTGCCTCGATGTCATGCTCCTTCGCAGGCTGTTCGATTTGCGCTTCTTGGCTGTCATTGTCATCGCTACCGCATGCCACCAGCAGCAGGTTTGCTGCCAGTGCGGCACAAAGAAGAGTGATAAATCTGGTTCTGATGTTCATAAGGATTTCTCTGTTTGATCTGTATTGGGTTTGCAGCAAGCATGATGGAGCTTGCGGCTGCAACCTTCCCGGAAACGGGTAGACGCTATCAAGGCTACCGCTGCGACCGTGTCAGCGCAAATTACTTTTTCATCAGGGGTTTCTGAGTGCGGCGCAAAACATCCCGGCGCGGGACCGGTCGCTACAAACCATACAAAAAGTAGTGCAAGCGGTAGCCGAAGGTGCTCTGTTCATGGATCGGGTAGCGTAATGCCGGTAATAATTGCTTCTGAGCGGGTCAGGCTTTCAGCTTTTGACATTAGCAGCGGCAGCACTGTTATGGTGCAGTGGTGCCATTTTGAAACTTCAACATGACAACAGCGAGGGATATTCTGGGGAATGTTACGGGGTCCGACCCCACCCCGCCACCTGATCCAACTCACTTGTTCTGGTGGCGAAGCGGTATAGAATGACCTTATGAATCGCCGTGTCCGGACAGGTCTCTTGTTGACTGCAGTATTGCTGATACTCGGCAATCTGGGCTTTGCCAGTCATGTTTCAGCTCACTTCAGTTCCGGGGCTCCCGATTGTGAGTGGTGTGTCTGTCAGGATCAGACCCCTGCTGTACCTCTTGTCAGTGAATTCATTGTTCTGGTGAACCCGCTGATCCACCAGTTGCTATTCGCGGAAGCTGAAAACTCCTTTCCTTTACAGGCTTATCTGGCCTTCCAATCCCGCGCACCACCTCTAACCATCTGAAAAATTGAAATATTTACCCGTGCTTTGTCGCATGGGCGTCAATAATTTTCGAGTGGAGAAAAAACTTGAGAACCCGCAAATACCTGGCGCTGTGGTTGGGACTTGTATCAGTCTGCAATCTTTACGCCGCTGATCCTTCCGCCAGCGAAGTGCAAGCACTGCGCGATGAATTGAAGGTAATTCGAACCGAGTACGAAAGCAGAATCGACGAGTTGGAGCGCCGCCTGGATGCAGCCGAACAAGCCACCCGCGACGCCAGTAATACCGCCAACCTTGCTCAGGAAGAAGTGCGCCAGGCGCGCGCTGAAATCGCGGTGCCTGCTGCCAGTTCCAGTTCTGCAAGCAGCGTATCGGTTGCACCAGACAATTCGTTCAACCCTTCCATGGGTGTCATTTTTCAGGGGCAGGCCTGGGCTTATGAGCAAAACCCTGAAGACTATGCCATCGCCGGTTTCCCCTTCGGTGGAGAAGCCGGCCCGGCAGCAGAAGGATTTTCCCTGGCTGAAACCGAAATCAATATCGCCGCCAATGTGGATGACAAGTTTACCGCGTGGTTGACCATGCCGATCGTATACGAAGACGGTGAGACCAAAGTTGAAATTGAGGAGGCCTGGGTTGAAACTCTGGCCTTGCCAGCCGGCTTGTCTGTGCGCATGGGACGCACTTACTCCAACATCGGCTACGTCAATAATCAGCATTCCCATTCCTGGGATTTTACCGATCAACCGTTGCCCTACCAGGCGTTTTTGGGCAATCAATATCTGGATGATGGCTTGCAAATGCGCTGGCTGGCTCCAACCGATTTTTACCTGGAAGTCGGGGCCGAGTTGTTTCGTGGCGATCGCTATCCGTCTGGCGGTGCAACGAACTCCGGCTTTGGCAGTCACACACTGTCGTTGCGCAGCGGTGGTGATGTAGGTGTCAGCAATAGCTGGTTGGCTGGCCTGTCCTGGTTGTCTGCCGATAGTGCGGATCGCCCCTCAGGTGATGCGAATGATCCGCTCCTGTTCAATGGAGCTACCGACCTTTACATCGCCAGTTTCGTCTGGAAATGGTCACCCTTCGGTAACTGGAGAGAAGGCAATTTCAAGTTCCAGGCCGAATACTTATGGCGCAATGAGAAGGGTGCTTATTCGGTGCTGGGGCTGGATTCCATGCCCTGGGATTCTGACCAGCATGGTTGGTACATGCAGGCTATTTATCAGCCATTGGCACAATGGCGATTTGGTGTCCGAATGGACCGGCTCGGGGGTGATGTTCCCTCGTCCGCCTGGGCGGGTACCCCTTTGTACTATCCAGGTGATGACCCTTCGCGTTACAGCCTGATGGTGGACTGGTCCAACAGCGAATTCAGTCGCTTGCGGTTTCAGTACACCCTCGACGATTCCAGCGGTGAAAATGACAATCAATTCGGCTTGCAATACATCTACAGTATTGGCGCACATGGCGCCCACAGTTTCTAGGTGAGAACCAACATGACACGTACCTATTTATCGTTTGTTGTTGCGTTTGGACTGGCTTTGCATGCCGGCACTGCCGGCGCAGATATCAATGTGTTCACTTGTGAGCCTGAATGGGCCGCACTGGCCACTGAGCTGGGCGGTGCTCACGTTGTCGCTGAGAGCGCCACGCATGGCTTGCAAGACCCGCACTACATACAAGCCAGGCCCAGCCTGATTTCGCGAGTACGCAAAGCCGATCTGGTGGTCTGCACCGGTGCCCAGCTTGAAATTGGTTGGTTATCCATGTTGTTGGGCAAGGCCAACAACCCAGCAGTTTTGCCGGGTAAGCCCGGATTTCTGGAAGCCAGCACACTGGTACCCAAGCTGGACATTCCTCAAAGTGTGGACCGTTCGCAAGGAGACATGCATGTAGGAGGCAATCCACACATTCAGGGAAATCCACACAATATCGCCCTGGTAGCGAAAGGGCTGGCCGATCGTCTGGTCACACTTGATCCGGTCAATGCAGATGCCTACCGGTCTGGTCTGGATTCCTTCCTGCAACGTTGGCAAGCCGCAATAGCTGGTTGGGAAAATCTGGCGCAACCGCTGCGTGGTAAAACGCTGGTTGCGCATCATCGTTCTTTCACCTACCTGGAGGAATGGCTGGGTCTGGTTGAGTTAGCCACTTTGGAACCTCTGCCGGGTATCCCCCCAACCAGTGCACACCTGGCGGAATTGCTGGAAATGCTGGGCACCGATGGCAACGGCGCAGCCTTCATCATCCGCGAGGCATACCAAAGCCCTAAAGCCAGTGAATGGTTGTCGGACAAAACCGGCATTCCAGCCGTGCTATTGCCCACTACAGTAGGTGGTTCTACTGCTGCAACGAATCTGTTCACCTTGTTTGATGACATTATCAATCGCTTGCTGGAAGCCAGGCCATGAGTTGGGCAGCAGTAGAGTGGTCCATTATTGCTCCGGCCATGGTCGCCGGGCTTTTGGTTCTAAGCACTCATGTTCCATTGGGGCAGGTGGTGCTAAAGCGCGGAATCATTTTTATTGATCTGGCCATCGCGCAGGTTGCCGGCATGGGAGTGATTGCCGCCAGCGCTTTTGGCTGGGATGAGAACCGCTGGTTGGTCCAGGTGGCTGCCGTTGGAGCCGCGTTGCTGGCAGCTGCAGGTCTGAACTGGAGTGAGAAACACTGGCCAAAGACCCAGGAAGCCCTGATTGGGACGCTATTTGTGCTGGCAGCGACTGGCAGTATTCTGCTGCTTGCAGAAAACCCGCACGGCGGCGAACATCTTAAAGACCTGCTGGTGGGTCAAATACTGTGGACTACCTGGGATTTATTAGCGGTTATCGCCGCGCTTTATGCCGTTTTGTTGGTCATCTGGTTCGGCGCCGGTGAGCGCAAAGGCACCATGATATTTTATGGAGTTTTTGCCTTTGCAGTTACGGCATCGGTGCAAGTTGTAGGCGTTTACCTGGTTTTCGCCAGCTTGATCCTGCCTGCATTGGCAACGCGACGCTTAAAGGGCAGAAAGAGACTGTGGACAGGCTATGCGCTCGGCGCGGTTTCCTACTTCACAGGAATTGTGGCTTCCTCCATACTGGACCTGCCCACCGGGGCAGTGGCGGTTTGGGCACTGGCGCTGGTTTCTATTGTGGTGGGAACCTGGATTGGCAAACGTCATTGGGAATGATTTACCTGGCAGGAAATACTTTCTATTCGTGCGCTATTCGTGCCGGCAACATTCTGCAAGTTAGCATGACAAAATGGATGAGTGTGTGTGCATACGTAGCATAATAGCCGAGATGTATTTGAATCGATTCTTGAGGCGATTGTGAGCAGCACGCCGGAAACCACCCAATCCATTCATCCTTCATCGGCCTGGTCGCCGCTTAGCAACAAGCTGTTTCGCGCCATATGGCTGGCCGCCCTGGTTTCGAACATCGGTACCTGGATGCAGGAGATAGGCGCCGGTTGGCTGATGACCACCTTATCGCCCACACCGATGATGGTGGCACTGGTGCAGACGGCAATCAGCTTGCCCATCTTCCTGCTGGCGCTGCCGGCCGGCGCCTTATCGGACATGGTTGACCGCCGTCGGTATCTGATCGCAGCTCAATCCTGGTTGATGCTGGTTTCGGCCACGCTGGGTGTGCTGACAGTCATGGGAATCACCACCGCCTGGGTGCTGGTGTTACTGACGTTTGCCATGGGCATAGGCGCGGCCATGTTGTTGCCTGCCTGGGCAGCGCTGACACCTGAACTGGTGCCGCGCAGCGAATTGGCGTCAGCTATTGCACTCAATGCCATGGGCATGAATGTGGCCCGCGCCATAGGCCCAGCCATTGCAGGTGTGATCGTGTCTCTGGCCGGAACCGGCGCCGTGTTCTTGCTCAATGCCTTGTCTTACCTGGGCGTGATCCTGGTGTTGTGGCATTGGCAGCGCCAGGTTGAATACAGCGAGTTGCCGACAGAGCGGTTTTTCAGTGCACTGCGTTCTGGCTATCGCTTTGCCCGTCATGCACCGGAGTTGCAGGCCGCGATGATTCGTGGACTGGGCTTCTTTATATTTGCCAGCTCAACCTGGGCCTTGTTACCCTTGTTGGCTCTATATGCAGGTGGCGGCCGTCCGCAGGTGTTTGGTTTGATGGTGGCTGCCATGGGTGCGGGTGCCGTGGCGGGTGCATTTGCTTTACCAAAAATTCGCGAACGCCATTCACGCGATATTTTGGTTGCCGCAGCCAGTTTGCTGTATGCATGTGCCATGGTTGCATTGGCAGTTTTCAGCCAGTGGTATTGGCTGTGCCTGGCCATGGCTGCCAGCGGCTTTGCCTGGATCGCCGTGCTGTCTTCCTTGCAGGTCTCAGCACAAATGGCCTTGCCCAATTGGGTGCGTTCGCGCGGGCTGGCTGTGTTCATGATGACCTTTATGGGTTCCATGGCTTTTGGCAGCCTGCTGTGGGGCAAGGTAGCGGAACACAGCAGTATTAGCAGCAGTTTACTGATCGCCGCACTGGGCCTGGTGTTGACCATTCCTTTGACCTGGCGCTGGCGCATCGCAGGCATTGGCAACAAAGACCTCTCTCCTTCCATGCACTGGCCAACGCTGACTGCGCACGCGGCCATCAATGATGATCGCGGGCCGGTGTTGGTAACCGTTGAATACCATGTGCGCGAAGACAAGCAGGCTGAATTCCTGGAGATCATTCACACCGTTGGTCAGTCGCGCAAAAGAGATGGCGCTTTCGTCTGGGGAATTTACGAGAGCACTGAAACACCCAACGTTTTTATCGAGACGTTCTATGTCGAATCCTGGTTGGAACATCGCCGGCAACATGAGCGGGTCACCGATGCAGACCGTGTCTTACAACTGCAAGTCAGCTCGCTGCTGCAAGCCGATAGCACTACCAGGGTCAAGCACTATGCTGCGCCACGCAAGCCGCGCGGCCTGAGGTTCAACAAAGGGTAAAAGTATAAAACCGCTAACGCACCCGGGCAAGAGTCAAGCCATCGCCAATAGGCAACATGGATAATGACACGCGCTCGTCTTTCGACAATTTGCTGTTCAATTGCCGGATGGCGTTTGTATCCACATCGTTTTTCTCGGGGTCGATCACCGCGCCATCCCACAGCACATTGTCGATCGCAATCAGCCCACCCGGTCGGATTAGGCGTAACAGCCGTTCGTAGTAGGTATCATAATTCTCCTTATCAGCATCGATAAAACCAAAATCAAAGGGTTCCGCATTCGAGGCAATCAACTGATCGAGAGTTTCTGTGCCAGGCCCCAGCCGCAATTCGATGCGCTCACCCAGCCCGGCTTCTTCCCAATAGCGCTGCGCAATCGCGGTACTCGCTGCATTCACATCGCAAGTGATGAGTTTGCCATTCGAGGGTAGGGCAGCGGCCACCGAAATCGCTGAGTAGCCGGTAAAAGTGCCAATCTCAATCGCCCGGCGGGCGCCGGTCAACTCTATCAACAAGCGCATGAACTGGCCTTGTTCTGGGCAGATCTGCATATTGGAGTTGGGCAGTTTCGCTGTCTCTTCGCGTAGCCGCTGCAACAAAGACGATTCACGCAGTGAGACTTGCTGCAAATACGCCAGCAGTTCGTCGCTCATGTTGATGGTGTGTCGGGACATTTGTTTATAGTAACTCTGCTTTCAACATAGCTAAAGGAACAAATCATGGGCCTATCAGCGCTGCGGGTATCACTGCGATACTATTTGGCTCGAAAGAATTCCATGGATACAAGCCAGAAAACGGCGACGGTGCACATTAAAAACGCTAAATACGAGGTGGGTTGGGTTGCCCCGGTTTCTCTGCCTCACTCTGCTGTGTGTCCTGGCGTACAGAGCTTATTCCGTGGCTACCGGTAGCATGTTCCATAAGGCGCACACAACGTGCGTTCATTTGAATGTTACAAAGGACAACCCTATGAATTCTACAAAAATCGCTGGCCTGGTCTTGATAGTGGTTGGGATCCTGGGCCTGGCTTATGGCGGGTTCACCTACACCAAGGAAACGCACACGGCAGACGTTGGCCCCATCCATATGTCTGTTGATGAGAAAGAGCGTGTGAATATTCCGTTGTGGGCAGGTGTGGGTGCTTTGGTATTGGGTGGGTTTCTGTTTTTGCGCAAATAGCAAGCGTTTAACTGCCCTGACCTGGCCAACGAAACGTTGGCCAGGTCACTTAAGGTATCAGTTAAAACGCCGGAATCCAACCACGCCCACACCCAGTACCAGCAACATCAGCATTATTAAGCCGTAGCGGTCCAGTGTCGGGATGCTCTCGAAGAACACCGTGTTGGTGATCAGGCAACTGTCACCACCCAAAGCAGCGCTGATTTCGAGGTTTTGGCACTGGTTGTCAATTTCCACTGCACTGCTATACACCGCTTCAATTACCCAACAATGAGTGCTTGGATACTGCGGCTGCACTTCAGAGATAAACGTGCCGGAATCATCCCCGTGGAAAACGTTGACCAGGCCAATCGGGTCATCACAGTACAGGCTCAGTTTGTAGTTTTTGTTGACCCCGTCTTCATTATCGCTATCGATCACCCATAGTTTTTCAATCTCGATGTCCACCAGATCGGGGCTGTTAGTAATGACGCAAACGAACTGGCCAGATACGACCTCATCAAAGTGACATCCCTGGAGGTCACTCGAGAACAGCCCAACTCCGGTTGGCGCGCTCGCTGTATAGTCAGGCGTATAGCCGGTTAGAAGCTCCTCGGTTACGTCACAATTCAACTCACCCTGATCGAACGAGGTGACCACGAACTCTACGTCCTGGCTTTCACTGATGTTCTTGTTCTGGTCGAGTATTAAACCGGTATTACAACTGAGTGTGACTTCGACCTGCATTGGATTACCATCGGTGAAATCCTTGATCACACGAAACGTTGCACGTTCCGGCAAATCTTCCTGAGTATTGATAATCGTGCAACTACCACCCAGCGCCACGCCGACACAATCCGACTGATTCGCTGTGTACCCGTTCGGCACCGTTTCCGTAGCCGTACAGGTCGCTCCCGGATTCGCGCCGGTCACGGTGAACACTGCCGGGGTCGACTCAGAAGCATTCTTCGGCGTGGTGGTCACGGTTCCCGAGGTGCAACTCAGAGCCACTGGCACGGTTGCAGTGCTGTTGGGGCTGAAGTCTTTGTTGACCACGATCGTGTTGCTGCTGAGCGTGTTGGTGATGGTGCAACTGCCACCCAGCGCCACGCCGGCACAATTTGCCTGGTTGCCCGTGTACCCCACCGGCACCGTTTCTGTTGCAGTACAGGTCGCTCCCTGGCTTGCGCCGGTCACCGTGAACACAGCCGGGGTCGACTCGGAGGCATTCAGCGGCGTAGCGGTAACGGTTCCCGAGGTGCAACTCAGCGCCACCGGCACCGTCGCAATACTGTTCGGGCTGAAGTCCTTGTTGACCGTGATCGTGTTGCTGTCGAGCGAGTTGGTAATCGTGCAACTGCTTCCCAACGCTACTCCTACGCAACCCGACTGATTCGCTGTGTACCCGACCGGCACCGTTTCCGTAGCCGTACAGGTCGCTCCCGCATTCGCGCCAGTTACCGCGAATACCGCCGGGGTTGACTCGGAAGCATCCAGCGGCGAGTTGGTCACGGTACCCGAGGTGCAGCTCAAAGCCACCGCTACTGTCGCGTTGCTGTTCGGGTTGAAATCCTTGTTAACGACGATCGTGTCGCTGTTGACCGTATTGGTGATGGTGCAACTGCCACCCAGCGCCACGCCGGCGCAGTTGGCCTGGTTCCCGGTGTAACCGTTCGGCACGGTTTCCGTTGCCGTGCAGGTGGCGCCCGGACTGGCGCCGGTTACGGTGAACACCGCCGGTAAGGACTCAGATGCATTCAGCGGCGTCGCGGTCACCATACCAGAGGTACAGCTCAAAGCCACCGGCACGGTCGCAATGCTGTTTGGGATGAAGTTCTTATTAACCGTGATCGTGTTGCTGTTGAGGGTGTTGGTGATGGTGCAACTACCGCCCAAGGCCACGCCGACACAAGTCGCCTGGTTGCCCGTGTACCCGGCCGGCACCGACTCCGTCGCCGTACAGGTCGCCCCCTGACTCGCGCCGGTTACCGTGAACACTGCCGGGTTCGACTCGGAGGCGTTCAGCGGCGTCGTGGTAACAGTACCCGAGGTACAGCTCAAAGCCACCGGCACTGTCGCGATGCTGTTTGGGATGAAATCCTTGCTGACCACGATCGTGTTGCTGTTGAGCGTGTTGGTGATCGTACAACTGCCACCCAGCGCCACACCGGCGCAATTGACCTGGTTCGCTGTGTAGCCGACCGGCACGGTTTCGGTCGCCGTACAGGTCGCTCCCGGATTCGCACCGGTCACCGTGAACACTGCCGGGTTTGACTCGGAAGCGTTCAGCGGCGTGGTGGTTACGGTGCCCGAGGTGCAGCTCAGTGCCACGGGTACGGTTGAAATGCTGTTAGGAATGAAATTTTTGTTGACTGTGATCGTAGCCGGCACCAGGCAAGGGGCCGGAACAGTAATAGTTGTGTTAGCGGTCGTGACGGTCGAACCATACGCCAATGCCCGGCCTACCAAAGTTGAGGTATCTCCGAAGGTAATACTGAGACCTTCAGCAGTACCACGGAAAATGGTCCCGATGAAGTTACTGTTGGCTCCGATTGTAGTGGCGCCTGACGGAGCCCAGAATACATTGTCCTCACAGGCACCGCCTGCCATGACAATATTGGAATTGGCCCCCGGGTCAAGTGCACCACCGGGCCTGAAGATATGTACACCGGTGCCAGTGAGGGTCACTGTTGTACTTGTGGTTATGCTCATTGCACCCGTACTGGAATAGCAGCCAGGAGGAAATTCTCCGGGCGGACCGCCGCCAATACTGATTGCGTTCAGAGCGACAGCGGCGCCGATAGGTGTACAGACTTGCGAAATCAGATCGTTGCGAGCAGCGTTTTGATCTGTTCCGGTCTGAGCGGGACAAGGCACAGCTATTGCCCCGGTGACCGCCGGTGCCACGGCGGGTGGCGTGGTATAACATACGTCACCGGTAATGCTTGTTCCGGCCGTTGTGTTGGTAAAGGTTGAGGAAACTATCGCGTACGGACTGGTCGACCCCAGATCGGGTGCGGTTGCGGCCAGCGCTGGCACGGAGCCCAGCAACAACGCTGTACACCCCAGTGCTAACGGTAAACCACTTAACCTTCGTTGGTTTGAGTTGGTTCTGCAAACGCTGTACCCAACACCCCTGAGAATTACGATTGATCCGTACATGAAGTTCATAATTTTCCTTGTGTACCTAAGCTGGCGACAGCGCTTTGTTTAAACAGGATTACAAACAGCCATCATGAGCTGGCCTTTGTACTTTAACACAAGCCGACACAGCCTTGATACCATTCGCACACAGGACCGCTGACTGGACGATAGCGGGCTCAATTCCCACCGTCTGTACGCTAGCGGGCTCAATTCCCACCGTCTGTACGCTAGCGAACGGAGAGAAACCCGGGGATATCGTGTAAACCCCAATTTCCCGTACAATCTGGGCTCAGCGAGAACAGGAGAATAGAAATGCTGGTTCGTTTCAGCTCTGTTGAAACAGGGTCTGTGCTGATGTTCGGCGACATTGCGGTTTCATTGATCAAGATGATGGGCGCAACAGGTAAAGTGCCGGGAGCGATCAGTGCAGAAGATATTCCTGCCGCATTGACAGGTCTGCGAGAACAATTGGAAATTGCTTTGGTGGCAAGCGCTGGTGCAACTGACCCAGCAGATAACAAGAATGTGCAAGACGATGAGCCGCCAATTTCACTGAAAATGCGCGCGGGGCCACTGATCCAGATTCTGCAGCGTGCTGCTGTCGCCGGTGCGGCAGTGATGTGGGAAAAGGAGTAAGGCCGGTGTCAAACGATAGTCTTGAATCCGAACTCGACTTCCTGCACCTGGAATTATTGAACCAATAGATCCTTTGCGTCTGCCAAATAGTCGACGGCTGAATGGATACTCAAGAGGAATGAAAAAAAACCACCGGCTTGCGTCTATGCCGGTGGTTTTTACTTGAATCCGGAATGTGTACCCAAACTCAAATGGGGGTATTTGAGCTGGGTACGGAGGGCAGAACTCTCCGGATCCAAGATCTTACAACCTGTTGAACGCTAGTCTAGGCTACTGCAAATCACTCGTCTGTACGCCACCGAACAAAGTAAACGCTCACTGACGCATAACTATCTGACATTCAATGCCGGAATATGGGGTTTGTATGCGAGCTAGCGAACAGAGCAGGCGAATTCATTGGTTTAAGCTCGCCCTGGCTGCGGTTGAGCCGTAGCTGCTTGGCTTGACAGGCCATTCAATTTTTCAAACCAAGGAATTATTTATGTCAGTTGCACGAATTACAGAAATCATTGCTTCATCGAAAGTTTCTTTTGAAGATGCGATCAAAAATGGCCTTAAACGCGCCGGAAAAACCTTGAAGAACATTCAGGGAGCCTGGGTTGAGTCACAAAAAGTTACCTGCGACTCCACGGGTCAAATTACCGAATACCGAGTTTTTCTTAAAGTAACGTTTATACTCGAAGATTAGCAGCCTGTCGGACTAAAGATGATCCTGCGATTGGTCAAACCCGACAGGCTTCTGGGACCTGTAGTGTTAAGCACTGCTTTGTGCATAGGCTGTGTCCTGCATGGCGCAGCGTGGGCGGACCTGACTATCGAGGGCATTCATTCTCCCGGAATGTATGGCGGTGTTGAACGGGAAGTGATCTACCTGCGCGACAATCAAATGCGGATCGACCGTCTGCCAGCGCCAACGGCGGACCATGGGCAGGACAACAAGTCAGACAGCGGGCCTGGTAGCGACGTTGCCAGCAGTGTGTTGACCCGGTTTTCCGGCAGCCCGGCTGGAATGCTCTACCTTGAGCATGAGTCAAAGCGCGTGCAAATTATTTCCTCTCTGCGAGAAATTGGCTCGGATCAATCTGCCAGCGAGGTACCTATCGTAATGCAGGGCGAAACCAGGGAAATGCTGGGGCGCACCGCCCACCGTTACGATTTTTCGTTCACTGGGAGTGTTGACCCGCTGGTGTTGCTCGGTCAGCAATTGCCAACCGGGCTGGCAGCCTTGGTCCGCATTGATCTGCAGGTTACCGGTACGGCCTGGGTCGCCCCGGATATGGAGGGTGCCAATGAACTGGCCGATTTCTTTGCACAACTGAGCAAGCGGCAACTGATTATCCAGCCGCTTGGTCAAGCCGGAGCGGAAACAGCGCAAGACTTATCGATTTTATCTCCCGAACTTTCGAAAGCATTTACTGCGGTAGCAGCGCAGATCACCAGAGCAGGCTTTCCATTGAAGATACAGACGCAGTCCCAGACGAACATTTACCCGCAAGGCAGCGTGGCGATACTGATTCAAGGCATGCTGGACACCCTGGGAATAGCCAGCCAGCAAAGTACTGAGTCAGTGGTTACCGCGGTAAATACAGGCAAGGTGCCGCCTGAGCTCTTCTACGGTGGCTTATTGCCTCCTGGTTACTCACTTAATACCCCCCAATAAGGCAGTATTAAGCCGAACAGGTTTCATTAAGAGTTGAATGCTATCAAACGGTCGGTTTCCCCTTTGACCACGGCGTAGCATTCACAACAAAGCTTTTCAAGCAAGGGGCGGTTGAGTACCGTGATCTTGCCGCGGTGATATTTGATGACCCCCAAATGCTGCAATTTACCCGCTGCCTCAGTCACACCCTCACGCCGTACGCCTAACATATTGGCGATCAACTCCTGGGTCATCACCAGACGATTGCCAGCAAGCCGGTCCAGTGACAGAAGCAGCCAGCGACAAAGCTGCTGGTCTATTGAATGGTTGCGGTTGCAAACAGCCGTCTGGGCCATTTGCGTGATCAAGGCCTGGGTATAGCGCAGCATCAGCATGCGCATATCGGCGTGCTCATTGAACTCCGCCCTGAGCAATTTTGAGGTTACCGAGAACGCGGAACCTTTGCTCTGCACCACGGCCCGGCTGGGTGTGCTTCGTCCTCCCATAAATACGGCAATGCCAACCACGCCCTCGTTACCCACCACCGAAATTTCCGCCGACGCGCCACTCTTCATCACATACAGCAGTGAAACGATGGAGTCAGTGGGGAAATAGACATTCCTCAAGGAATCGCCGGATTCGTACAGTACTTTGCCCAGCGGCAGATCCACCACTTTCATTTGAGGAAATAACCGTTCTTGAGTTTCCGGCGGAAAAGCCGCCAGTAGACCATTCTGCCGAAGTTCTGGTTCTTTACGGGTTTTCATACAGGCTCTCATGGTTGATCCTCCTGTTTGGGTGATCACGAGTCTACATGCAGTAAATTGGCGAGCATATTATGCATGCCGGTAGCGTATGCTGGCACACATAGCATCACTGGAATTCGGAATATGTAGTTGATGTAGAAATCAATTGCTTCTGGTCGGTGCCCAATCTGTCGGCTTGGACCGTTGAGCTTGGCTGCAGCCAAAAAAATACCCGGCATGTCGCGCTATGGCGAATGCCGGGATCGTGCCGTGGCAGAAAGTCTGGTTGCCACGCTGCAGATGGGACTGAACCAACTGCCGGTATTTAAATAATCTGCAAGGTAGCGATCAGCGTACCGTCAGGTTGTTGACCACTTTGTGTACACCGTCGACTTTGCTGGTGGTGGCTACAGCCGCATTACGCGCGGCGTTGGAATCAACAAATCCGCCCAAGCTGACCTCACCTCGATTGACTTCAACATCGATTTTCATTGATTTGACTGTCGGGTCTTCTGCCAAAGCCGCTTTAACTCGGGCCTGCAGCGTTTTGTCGTCAACGTATTCGCCGGTCATTCGATTGCCGCCATCAGATACCTGCAGGTTGTTTTCCACAGACGCAACACCGGAGATGCCTCTGGCAATCTCACCAGCGCGTGTCACCTGTGCCTGGGAATCGACGAAACCGTTCAACTGAACGCGATTACGATCAACTTCAACATCTATGTTCAAGCCATCGGTGTCCGCATCGGCGAGCAAAGAAGACTTGATACTTGCAGCGATGGACGTATCATCCACCACTTCTCCCGTGGAGCGGTGCTTTCCCGAAGCAGCACAGCCAGCGAGCGCTGTTAGAATCAGCGCTAAACTAAATACCAAAACCATTTTCATTTTCATTAGTACTTCTCCTCGAACAAAAGGGTTGAACCCCAACTGGAATGAATAGACCGTTCCGGCCGGGTTCGAACCAGGCGGTATAGCAATTTGACCTGCTTCCCGAACACAACGCGAGGTTAATACCTTTCAGAAAAACTGTCTGTTCGCCAGCACACACAGTACGCGCCTGGTCATAGTTCGCTATCCAGCGGCAGCAGCGCCAGGAGGCTCACCAAAAAGCGTTGCCAAACACTGCGGGCAGGCTCCTTCTGATGATCATTTGGCTGCTCTGACTCCAGGGTGCGCCAGATCAAATGCTGTCCTTTGCCATGTTTGTTCGGCTGCAACAGCACCTGGTAAGCATTGGCAGGTTGTGCCATAGCCTCAAAGCGCCGCGCCAGTTCCTCACCCAGTTCCGGGCTGTCGATCAGCAAACCGATTTCGGTGTTCAGGTGCATCGATCTTTGATCGAAGTTCATCGAGCCGACAAAGATCTGCTTGCGGTCGAAGACGAACATTTTTGCATGCAGGGAATAGGTGCCATGACGTGACATGGCAGCCGTCTGGCCGCTGCCGCGGATATTGCCCAACAGCGCCCGAATCTCGTACAACTCCACGCCTTCTTCCAGCAGTGGCACGCGGTAACCCATATAACCCGAATGTGCCAAGGTCACAGTCGAAGAAGTCAGCGAGTTGGTCAGAATGCGAACACGCACATCACGCTGGCGCAAATCCCTGAAGATCTGCATGCCTTCTTCACCGGGGACAAGGTACGGTGTGATCATCAGCAGCTCTGACTGCACTGCCATGGAGGCTGCCGCAACCGGCCGGCGCATCAACCTGCCAACGATGGTTCCGTCTTCCACCTTTTTCTTGTCAGGGCTGTCGCTGATCATTTGTGCATATGCCCAAACCAGCGGCAGGCGACCGTCAATCATGCCCTTGAACGGCTCGCCGGAGGCCACTCGTTTGAAAAAGTCAATCCCGTCAGCAGCCACTTCCGCAGGTTCGTCTTGAGTAAGTTCCCGATGACCTTTCAAAGCGGTGCGTGAAGATGCACGAGTGGAAAGTGCTTCACTGGGAATGGACAAGGCATGGTTCCAAAACTCATCGAATGAGGCAGACAATTGCTTAACAATCGGGCCGATGGCGAAAACATCGTTATCGGCATATTGCTCTGCTGCATCGACCTGAAAATACTGGTCGCCGATGTTTCGCCCGCCAATCATGGCCACCGAATTGTCTGCGACGATCATTTTGTTATGCATACGATAGTTCAGGCGTGAGTAGTTCAGCATGAAATCCAGAGCCTTGAGTGTTAAAGAATGCCCACGGTAGGTAAACGGATTGTAGAAGCGAATTTCAATTGCAGGGTGAGCAGACAGCGATGTAATCTGCTCGTCACCAGCGATGGACTCTCCATCATCGAGTAGCAGCCGAACCCGCACTCCATGATCGGCTGCACGCAGCACGGCATCGGTCACCAGTCGGCCTGAATCATCGCCGCGGAATATGGAATACTGCAGATCCAGTGTGCGTTCGGCAGCATTGATAATCTGCATCCGTGTCAAGTAGCCGTCGGCACCAAATGACAACAGTCGAAATCCGGACTTGCCATCGTGCTCTGCAATCGCAACTGCTGATTGATTGCCCAGTTTTGTTTGTATCGAGTCAGGCAGGGCGGTCGATACAATCTTTGGATAGTCATGCCCTGGTGGCAGTGACGAGCATGCGTTCAGGCACGCGCATATCACTAGAAACCATGCAATTCGGAACGTACGGGCGGGATGGCTGGTGATGGCGTTTGTCCCTGGTGAGCTGAAAGCAAGCAGACTCAGTAAACCAAGTTTGCCAGTAGCGATGACAAATTACGGTGTGCCAGCGCACATAAGGCCCCTTGACTGTACCGTGTTGGATAAGCGCAGGCTGCAAAAAAAAGCCGCGTAGTCTCTTTCGAAGTCTGCGCGGCAATAAACTCCTGACTACGTTTTACGAATAAAACGCGGGCACATCAGGATCTGGTTAAAACGTGAGGGCTGTTGCGTTGACGCTTTTGACGCCTCGAACATTTTGCGCAAGTTCGGTGGCCAGCGCTCGCTCAGCACCACTGGCGACTTTACCCGTCAGAGTAACGATACCTGCATCTGTGCTGACGGAAATTTCATCGCTATCGACATTGCTGGAGTACATATAGGTGGACTTCACTTTGGTAGTAATCCAACCGTCGGAAAGAGCCTGAGTGGTTTCATTTTCGGAGGCTGCGTTTTTCGGATCGGCAGCAACTGAAGCATTTTCCACCAGCAACTTGTTGTCAACCGCTATGACACCGTGTGTGTTCTTGGCCATACGGCCGGCCAGTTCCTTGGAGGCGCCAGTATCTGCTGTGCCGTTCAGAGTCACCATGCCCATGCGGCTGTCCACATCCATATCCAACCCTTCGGTGCTTTTGCTCCACAGCAGCTTCGATTTAATTGAAGCTGTAATCGTGGCATCGTCTACCACTTCACCAAAACTGCGGTCTTCAGAAGATCGCGCTGGTGGGGTGTAGTCCGCTGCGACCATGATCTGGTTGTCCACGGTCTTGATGCCAGTTACCCCCAGCGCAATTTGTTTGGCCAGATCCTTGTTGACATCTTCCTCGACGGTGCCACTGAGTGTGGCGGTGCCATCATCCACGGACACCTGGATGTCATTGGCGCGCAAGTACCGGCTCAGCGAATAGGTTGTTTCGATCTGTGACTCTTGTCGAGCTTCGATGACGTCCTGCTCTGTGGCAGCGGCTGCGGCTGCGCCACTTACTGAGGCCAATGCCAAAGTAATGGCTGATGCGAGCACTAACTTTCGGGTTTGCTTGTACATATTGATTATCCATGGTGAAAATTTGTTTATATCGCGTGGCTGTGTCTGCAGGTGTGTCGCAGCAGCACTCGGTAGGGAGCACTACTGGTCAGTACCTGCACTGGACACCAATCGAACCACGTCTAGTGTTGACTATAGATTCTTCAGCGTAATAAGTCGGTGCGGTGGCGCGCTTAGTCGTTTCTCTGCTGCCCTTTAACAGAGGTCAGTGTGGCACCGCACAGAGTTGTCCCCGATGAGTCCATATACTGTTTTGGCGAAAATGACCGAGATCGGCAATTTCGAATCAACCATGGCAATCCGCCATTCACCCAAAGGAAACCAACATGAACAAAGATCAGGTAAAAGGTCGTGCAACAGAGGCCAAAGGAAAAATCAAGGAAGTAACCGGCAAGGCGCTCAGTAAGGAAGAGATGGAGAATAAGGGCAAGTTGCAGAATGCCCGAGGAAAGGTCCAGGCTGCTTACGGAGACTTGAAAGAAGACGCAAAGAAAGCGATCAAACGGAAATAGTCACCGAAGTTGTCGATGATATTGATTGCAACCATGTGACCACGTCAAGAGACGTGGTCACATGATGTCTTTACAGGCGACCCATTAATAAAAGGATAACAAGTATCAACAGGATAGCGCCGACAATGCCACTGGGTCCATAACCCCAGCTCCGGCTGTGCGGCCAGGCAGGAATGATACCTATCAGTATCAGTACGACAACAATCAGCAAAATGGTACCTACGCTCATATTAGTTCTCCTTTTTGTTTAAAACCAAGTGTAAAGCAACTCAACTATACCCGCTGGTATCCGAATGGCAAGCCCGCGAGCTTTAACCTCCCGCAACCACCGGCGGGTTTTCGATAATGATCTCGACACGGCGATTTTGTTGCCGTCCCGTTTCGGTGTTGTTATCACCTATGGGCTGGCCTTCACCTTTGCCCGTGGAAGACAGCCGCTGGGTGCCAATGCCCTGCTGCAGCAAATACGACTTCACCGACTCGGCACGGCGTTCTGAGAGCGACTGGTTGCTCGTATCACTGCCAACGTTATCAGTGTGGCCTTCGATTTCCACGTCCCGGTCCGGGTATTGATTGAGAAATGTGACCAATTTGTTCAGGGCATCGGTTGCACCGGATTTCAATTCAGCACGACCGGTTGCGAACAAAACGTTGCCCAACGTCAGCACGATGCCACGGTCTGTTGCTTCGGCCTGTAGCAGCGCTATTTGGCGTTGCAGCTCCGCCGCTTCCAGGCTAGCTTTAGCGGCTGCGTCAGCCGCCAGTCCCCGATCTTCGGCAGCGTCAGCAATGGCCTTTTGTTCGGCTAAACGTGCTGCTTCGGCTTCGTCTCGTGCCCGATCGGACTCATTAAGTGCCCGGTTGGTCTCATCGCGTGCCAAATCGGCTTCGGCTCGCGCCCGGTCGGACTCATTAAGTGCCCGGTTGGTCTCGTTGCGCGCCATGTCAGCCTCGCGCCGCGCCATATCGGCTTCGCGAGTACGTGCTGCCAATCGCGCAGCCTCGCGCTGTTCGCTTAGCAGTACACGCTGATCCTCGGTGTAGCGGGTGGTGGCTTTGGCGGTGGCAATATCTACACTGTGATCAGCCAGGTAAACCCGGTATGTGCCTAGTTCTTTGTCTTTTGGGACCGGCACTTCTGCCAGCCGAACAGCGGCTTCGGCCTCTTTGATCTCGAGCGGTGCACGGCTAGCCAGGTCGGTGTCGGACTGTAACTGAGTCAGCTTGGCTCGAACCTCTGCAGAGCCCGGTGGGCTTTGTGGCGTGGACACACAGGCGGTGAGCAGCAGAGAGGCGATTGCTGCTGCGGCGAATAGTTTCAAATGGAGGGCCTTTCTGATTGCAGACAAATTCATGATTTTTCTCCCGCGCGACTCATTTCATCATTAAGGGCATCGATGCCCTTGATCAGTTCTTCGTTTACATCCTTGGCCTTGGTTGCTTCGGTTCGGGCCAAGGCTAGCTCGGCGGCGATACGCGCCTCGCGCGCCAGCCTGTCCGCCATGATCATGTCTTCCGCGGTCACTGCAGCATTAGCCTGTGCCAGCTTGTCGCGTGCATCAGTCAGATCAGGGTTGGCGTAACGGCTGGCATCCGCTTTCTGTGCATTGGTGATGGCCACTTGTGCTTCTTTCAACGCAGAATGTGGTGCCTCAGGCACGCTGGCGCAGGCAGTTAATAGCAGGAGTGTGCTTATCAGGCCAACGCCGGTAATCAGGCGTAAGCCGGTATAGGGTCGGGAGGTATTGCGCATTTTGAGTCTCCAGGTTGGGAACAGCTTCTTTGGTAACCCAGTGTCTTCCAGCCACAACTGCCTGTCTGTGCGCTAAAACACTTAAGCTCAAAACACTAAGGCCCAAAAAACTTAAGCATGGTAGTTACCCGGTCGACTTACTCGCCGGACTAGGGGCTTATGCTCGCTAGCGCACAGAACTTTGGGTATTGGATGCATAACATCGTCAGTGGATTGATGGATCGCCATCTGTAGCGTCGTCTGACGACCTTGGGACTTTCAATGCTGGCGGCGTCCCAACAGTGTGTCCGCAAACCATGTTCAACACATTCTCTCAAACGTTTTTGAGACCTACATTTACAATCAGGAGTATTACCATGATTATTCGACTTGTACCGATTATCGCGCTTGTGATGTTATTGCTTGGCGGCTGCAGTGAGTCCGCTACCGAAACCTCGAAAGACGTAGGCCAAGCCCGTGAAAAGGCCAGAGATGACGTTAGCGCAGCCCAAAAGGACGCGGTTAAAGATGAAGACAAGGCCGAGCACAAAGTTGCCGAGGCGCAGCAGGACTATGCAGAAACCCGAGCCGATGCCCAAGGCAATCTGAACCAGGTGGAAGCCGACGCCATGGTTACCAGGGCCAATGCGGATTACGATGTTGCTCTGGCCGAAATGGAAGGACAACACCGCATCGCGATCGAGAAGTGTGACGCGCTCAAGGACGTTGAAAAAGATTCCTGTGTGAGCACGGCTGATGCCACGTTCGAAGCTGATAAGGCTAGGGCCATCGCCAATCGCGATGCGATTTTGGTTCAGGCAGAGGACCAACAGTAGCCCTTGCGCGTACTCATTGAAGAGCCGTCAGAATGAACAAACTGAAAGCTAATTCTCAAGGAAAGATCTCCGCTGGTTTCCGTAACAACGATCCGGCGGAGATCGCCCAGTTCCAGCATTTACTTCCACCCTTGCCCTACGCGGTCTCGGCACTGGAGCCGCACATTGATGCGCGCACCATGGCCTTGCACCACGACCAGCATCACGCCGCATACGTGAAAGCACTGAACACGGCGCTGAGCACAGCGCCGGAATTACTTCAAGGTAAAGCACCGCACTGGTTGCTGCTCAACCTGGACAAAGTTCCGATAGATATCCGCACTACGGTAGGCAACAATGCGGGCGGACATTTGAATCACAGCATGTTCTGGCATTCCATGTCACCCGGCGCGGGAGTGAGCCTCGAAGGTCCGCTGAGCGAATCTATCGACCATTCCTTCGGTAGCTTCGAAGCATTTCAGGCCTGTTTTGAAAAGGCTGGGCAAACTTTGTTCGGCTCGGGTTGGGTATGGCTTGTCAGGTCGCCAAATGGTGATGACTCCTTGCAGGTGCTCACCACCGCCGGTCATGAAAATCCCATCAGCAAAGGCTACTACCCCTTGCTGGTCAATGATGTATGGGAACATGCCTACTATCTGCAATATCAGAATCGCCGTGCGGACTACCTGAAGAGTTGGTGGTCGGTCGCCAATTGGAAAGAAGCCGGTCGACGGTTGTCGCGCGCACAGAGTTGCGCCGGGCATTATTCCAGTGACGCGATTGGCGAAGTCTTGCTGCAGAAGTCTGACTGAAGCAGAGCCAGCCGACCGAATCCGCTAACGAAGCATTCTATTGGGGCTTTATCTTTCATGTAGGAGGCCGCGTTGCGGCCGATCAGCCTCTCTATCGCACGCAGAGCGGGCTCCTACAAATGTCCGAATGTAGGAGGTCGCTCTCGAACATCCGGCCCTACGCGACATCGGTGCATCCCTGCACAATGGCCGTCTTGCGGCTGACCAACCTCTGTACGAGGCCGCTTTGCGGGCTACCCACAGAGGCAGGCCAGTCGCGCACCAAGCGCGCTCCTACACGAAGCGGCGGAAGCTTACTTACAAAGCCTGCACCCAGCATCAACAGGCCGAGGAGCGACGCGATTGGCGAAGCTTAAGTCTGAAGTTCCTTCCTATTTTCCCATGTAATTGTACGTAAAACCCTTGGATACAAATGATTTATGTGGGTTTTATCGCGTTTTTACTTCGATAATGTACCCATGTAAAAGGCTTGCTATTTGATCATAATAGTGTATGCTTAGGGCATGTACATTGACGTCGTACCCAATCGCAACTCACGCCCGGCTTACCTGCTTAGGGAATCATATCGCGACGGCAAGAAAGTCAAGAAACATACGATAGCCAATCTTTCCGCACTTTCAGAGCAACAGATTTCGGACTTTCGCGCGATCCTGTCAGGGCGAGCACTCACGCCGATTGACAGCCTCTTCACGATCGAGAACTCCCGCGCACATGGTCATGTGGATACCGTGAATGTAGCCATGTCCAAACTCAAGATCCCGGCCTTATTGTCCACCCAGTCCTGCCGCGAACGCGACCTGGTCTGCGCCATGATCGCGGCACGGATTATTGCGCCGCACACCAAGCTGGCTACCACCCGCTGGTGGCATACCACCACGCTGGCGGAAGACTTCAGCGTTGCCGAGGCCACCGAGGACGACCTCTGCGCCGCCATGGATTGGCTGCTGGTGCGCCAGGGCCACATCGAGAAGAAGCTCGCGGCGCGCCATCTGGCCGCAGACAGCCTGGTGCTCTACGACCTGTCCTCCAGTTATTTTGAGGGCAGCACCTGCCCGCTGGCACGCCGCGGTTACAACCGCGATGGCAAGAAGGGCAAGCTGCAAGTGAACTATGGCTTGCTCACCGATGGCCGGGGTTGTCCAGTGGCGGTGTCGGTGTACGCAGGTAATACCGCAGACCCACAGACTTTGATGCCGCAGGTTGAGCGTCTACGGCATGACTTTGGCATCGCACAAGTGGTCTTGGTCGGGGACCGGGGCATGATCTCGCAAAAGGCGATTGACGGCTTGCGGGAGCACGAAGGTATCGGCTGGATCACCGCCCTCAAAAGCGGCGCCATTGGTGCGCTGGTGACGCAGGGGCACATGCAGTTGGGTCTGTTCGATGAACGCAACCTGTTTGAGTTCACCCACCCCGACTATCCGGGCGAGCGCCTGGTGGCCTGTCGTAATCCTGAGTTAGCCGCCCTGCGCGCGCACAAGCGTGAAGACTTGTTGCAGGCCACCGAGAAGAACCTGGAAAAGGTACGCGCCATGGTGCAATCCGGGCGCCTGCGCGGCCAGGACAAGATTGGTGTACGGGTCGGCAAAGTGATCAATCAGTATAAGGTTGCCAAGCACTTTACGCTGGATATCCAGGACAAGGCCTTTAGCTTCACCCGCCAGGCTGAACAGATCGCTGCGGAAGCCGCCTTGGACGGCCTCTACGTCATTCGCACCTCACTGCCAGCCGAGCGCATGGACAGTGCCGATTGTGTCCGCCATTACAAATCCCTGGCCCAGGTCGAGCGTGCGTTTCGCACCCTCAAATCGGTCGACCTGCGTATTCGCCCGATCCATCATCGGCTGGAAACACGGGTGCGCGCGCATATCTTCTTATGCATGCTCGCCTACTACGTCGAGTGGCATATGCGCGAGGCCTGGCGCGAGTTGTTGTTCTCCGACACCGATCAGGCGGCCAAGGCGAGGCGTGATCCCGTCGCGCCGGCCCGGCGCTCTGCAGTGGCCCAGCGCAAGGCGAGCACCCGCACGCTGGAGGACGGCACGCCGGCACATAGCTTTACGACGCTGATGGAAGAGTTATCGACCATCGTGCGCAACACCTGTCGCACGCCACACACCGGACCCGACGGGTTTACCTTTGCCGTGGTGACGACGGCGAATCCGAAACAACGACGTGCACTGGAATTGATTCAGAAGATCCAGATGTAGACAGAACACGGCAGTACGTTTTCTGGCATGTGCCTGAAACATAAGGATAATTTACTTAGCGGCTATAGGAACTTCAGGTTAGTGGTACCCGGGCACCAAAGCGCCCGGTCTAAAAGTCAGAAAAGCTGAACTAGTACGATCAGATCCCTCTACCTTGGATGACCCGAATCACGATAACGATGATGGCCAAGACCAGCAAAATGTGGATGAATCCTCCCATGGTAGTTGAGGACACAAGCCCCAGAATCCATAGAATGACGAGAATGACTGCGATGGTCTCAAGCATTTCCTGATTGCTCCTGATAGTACGGGTTTGGGTTTCGAAGACAACAGTATGCGCGCAGTGGTTTTGTTCATTCGGTACGCTAGCGAACATAAGTGAAAAATCTCTGTACTTACCGGTATGAATTCGGTTCAAACTGCTGGCATTTCAAAACAGCTCGTAAACTTCACTGACGCTATTTCACACTATGTTCTGGCAAACCCTCTCAGTGCCGGAGTGATTTTACGTAACACGACCGTAATGTTTGCATTCAGAGCCGATTTACAGTCTGGGGAATACTGGTCTCGAAGTGGTCCATTACCTGACAATGCCTTCGGGCACAAGTGAACAGTCCAATGGATAACCGGCAAGAACGATTGCTTGATGCCAAATTAGAGGCGGGACCCGCCGCTATTCAAGTTCGCCCCAAAAGGCACGATTCCAGCCAAGCTCGCCAATTCCCAAAACGCCAATTCCCAAAATTTGTGGCGCGGGCAAGAGGCCGTTCGTTGGGTTCGATGAAGAGGACGACCTTCAGTGTCGGACTGTGGAGTGGGTTGGTAGCGCATTTCAGGCCCGCACCGGCGAAATGCTGGCAGACGTTCAAAACCTGGCCGTGAAGCAACGTTGTGATGCTCAGGAGGAGATCTCAGGACGAATTGCCCAGAGTCTCCATGATGACGCAAGTCAGACGCTTGCCGTGGTCTACCTGGAGCTTGCCAGCATTGCCCGCGATTGCCCGCAATCGACAACCCTCAGAATTGACGCAGTCGCCAAGCATCTTGATCGCTTGGCGGCGCCTGTACGCTCGTTTCCCGTCAGTATGAGGGGCTGAGGCTTGTTGTGGAGATACCCGATGAATACTGACATGAAGGTTCGTGTTGTTATTGCAGTACCACCAAGGAGATTACCGGGCTGCTGCCCATCAGCGTCAAGACCGCTGAGTCGCATCGCTCGAAGAACAAGGGCCGGCTCGATGTTTACAACATCGCCGGTCTGGTGTGTTATGTCATCCGTCAAGGCATGATCGACCTTTAGAAGCCTGGACTGGTTCTGGTTAAGCCAACAGGGCGCGATCTTGATCCGGTAGCCAACGTTGCGAACCGTAACGATGTTCTCAGCCTGAATTCCCAGCTTGTGTCGCGCGCCGCGTGAATGGGCCAACGCACAGACACCTTGTTGCCTGAAACCTGCTCTGGTCTGGCCACGGCGTCGATGATAAGTCTTTTCATCGGCATGATTTGGCAATTGCAATCCCCCAAAGTAAGGAAAACACTACGAACAAAGGTCAGGAAAAAAACCGCGTTTCGGACTCTGGAACCAAGAACCAGCAGGGAGCCAACAAGAACCAGCAGGCAGCCAAATCGAAACCGGATTCATGCGTGTGGAGTGGCTTGTCAGCATCAAGTGTACGTCATCGCACAGAGGAAGCCGTTAAAAAGAGGGAATATCGGCCTGAGGAATCGCACTCGTATCTAAGGTATATGGAAGCCGATGATCAATAAAGTGCGTACTGAGGAAGCACTGCTCAAGGCAGGTGCCCTGCAGAACGCGATATTCAACAGCGCTAATTTTTCCAGTATTGCGACCGATGCGAAGGGTGTCATCCAGATATTCAACGTAGGCGCTGAGCGTATGCTGGGCTATGCCGCCACCGATGTGATCAACAAAATCACCCCGGCTGACATTTCCGATCCCCAGGAAGTGATTGCGCGCGCCAAGGCACTGACTGCCGAGCTGAAAACCCCGATTACACCCGGCTTTGAAGCACTGGTGTTCAAAGCCTCGCGCGGCATCGAAGACATCTACGAGCTGACCTATATTCGCCAGGACGGCAGCCGATTTCCAGCAGTGGTTTCAGTCACAGCCTTGCGTGATGGTGAGGACCTGATTATCGGTTATTTGTTGATCGGCACCGACAACACCGCCCGCAAGCAGGTTGAAGAAGAGCGGATGAAGCTTGATCAGCGCCTGCGTGATCAGCAGTTCTACACACGCTCCTTGATTGAATCGCACATTGATGCGCTGATGACGACTGATCCGCAAGGCATCATCACCGATGTTAACAAACAAATGGAAGCCCTCACCGGTTGCACGCGTGATGAACTGATCGGTGCGCCGTTCAAAAACTATTTCACCGATCCGGAGCTGGCTGAGGCGGGTATCAAGCGGGTGCTCAGCGAGAAGAAAGTCACCAACTACGAACTGACTGCGCGGGCGCGTGACGGCAAAGAGACCGTCGTATCCTACAATGCGACCACCTTCTACGATCGGGACAGGATGTTGCAAGGCGTATTCGCCGCTGCGCGCGACGTCACCGAGCGCAATCAACTGGACCTCGCGCTCGGGGTGGCGAAAGAAGCGGCCGAGGACGCGAACCGTGCCAAGAGCGACTTCCTGGCTCGCATGAGCCATGAAATCCGCACGCCAATGAACTCGATCATCGGCATGGCAGATTTACTGTGGGATACGCCGCTGAGCCAGGAGCAGCGCGAGTACGTACAGATTTTCAGAAAAGCCGGCGGTCAACTCCTGGGACTGATAAACGACATCCTGGACCTTTCCAAGGTGGAGTCTGGCCAATTGTTACTCGAATGTGTTGAATTTGACCTGGGCGAAGTCCTAAGCAGCACCATCGACATGATGGCAAACAGGGCCCAGCAGAAAGGGCTTGAGCTGACGCTGCACATTGATCCGGAAATCTCCACCCTGATAGCCGGAGACCCTGACCGGCTGCGGCAAGTCCTCATCAATCTCATCGGGAATGCCATAAAGTTCACGGAGAAAGGTGCAGTGACGGTATGGGTTGAGCCTGACCCGGAGAACCCTGACCCGGCGAACCTTGGCACCAGCGCATTGCGGTTCGCCGTTCGCGACACGGGAATTGGGCTTCCCGAGGAGGCACGCGAGTCAATTTTTGCGCCTTATGCCCAGGTGGATACTTCCACCACGCGTAAGTTCGGTGGAACGGGCCTTGGTTTGGCCATTTCCCGGCGCATCATCGAACTGATGCAGGGTCGGATTTGGGTGGAAAGCACTATGGGCAACGGCAGCACTTTTTATTTCACGGCTCAATTTGCAGCCGGACTCAAGCGCTCCAACCCGCCTCAAGCAAGCTCTGTGGAAGACCACTCCGCAGCCCCAGCGCGCATTCTTCCTGCCCGCGCAAAAGCATTGCGAATTCTTCTGGCTGAGGATTCCAGCGATAACCTGGTATTGATCCAGTCGTACCTGAAAACCGGTGGATATCAGGTCGACGTGGCTTGTAATGGCGCAGTCGCCCTCGAAATGGTTATTTCCGGAAGTTACGATGTCGTTCTCATGGACGTGCAGATGCCGGTTATGGACGGCTACTCGGCCACGCGCCAAATACGCCAATGGGAAACCGAGAACCAGGTCGCGCCGGTACCGATTCTGGCGCTGACAGCGCACGCTCTGCCAGAAGGAGTCAGTAAAAGTCTTGACGCAGGTTGCACGGCTCACTTGACCAAGCCCATACGCATGACGACGCTCATTGATGCCATCGAACAGCACGCCCCTGTTCGTGCCAGCGACGACCCGGTTTTTGTCAGCAAAGACCCAGTTGTCGTAAGCGAAGACATGGGCTTGGCCTCGCTGATTCCCGGCTTTCTGCTCAATCGTCGACAGGATGTCGCTGCCATCGCAATAGCACTGGAGCAATCGGATTACGAAGCCGTCAGAACCCTGGGTCATAACATGAAAGGATCCGGTGCTGGCTACGGATTTGCCAGGATTTCTGAGATTGGCGCATCCCTGGAACACGCCGCCCAGAGCCGTGCGACGGGGGAGATTCGGACACAGGCCGGGGAGTTGGTGGAATACCTGGACGGTCTTCACGTTGCTTGCGACTAGGGCCTGTTAACAAGCCCTGTCTGATACGGGAGAAAATATGCAAGTGCGCTTTTGGGGTACCCGTGGTTCGATTGCCACGCCGGGTCCGGCCACGATCCACTTTGGCGGCAACACCGCGTGCGTGGAAGTTACAACCAGCGCGGGTGCTTGCTTCATCCTGGACTGCGGGACCGGCGCCCGCGCGCTCGGTGCTGCGCTGGTTACGAACGCTACCAAGCCAATCGTAGCGACGATACTGCTCAGCCACACGCACTGGGATCACATTCAGGGTTTCCCATTTTTTGCGCCGCTTTTTGTTCCCGGGAACCGGATCACTGTCTGCGGTCCGGAAGGCAGCGGACAGTCATTGCGCGAAGTCCTTTCCGGCCAGATGGAGTTCACCTACTTTCCGGTGGAGATTGCACAACTTCCGGCAACCATCATCTTCCGGGAACTTGGCGAAGGAATACACCTGATCGATGGTGTGAAAATCATTGCGCAGTATCTCAATCACCCGGCAATGACGCTGGGTTACCGTATCGAGGCTGACGGCGCTGCTGTGGTGTACCTGTGTGACCATGAGCCGTTCTCGCCGACACTCCTGCACGACAGCCAGGAGTTCAGCGGTTTCGAATCCATCGTGCATGAAGGCGACCGTCGCCATGCGCAGTTCATGGCGGGTGCCAGCCTGGTGATTCATGATGCGCAGTACACGCCGGAGGAATATCCAAGCAAGAAAAACTGGGGACACAGTACTTATGAATACGCGGCAGAGGTGGCTGCCCTTGCCGGGGTGCAGCAGCTCATACTGACTCACCATGATCCCATCCACGACGACTCTTTCGTCGCAGACATCGAAAAACGCGCCCGCGATTACGTCCGGGAGTTGGGCTACGAAGTAGACGTCTGCTGTGCCTATGAGGGCCTTGATCTGGCCGTAGGGCCATACAGCGCCCCCTACCTGGCCGACAAGACCCTGGCCGACAAGACTCTGGAAGACAAGACTCTGGGCGACAAGCCTCTGACCGACAAGTCTCAGACTGACAAGCCGCTGGCTCCGCAGGCTGATCACGACCTTTTGCGCGGCCGCCGTATCCTGGTGGTCGACGACGACCCGGATATTCGCGCCCTGGCGAGTCTGGCCCTGACCCAGGACGGTCACACCATGATCGAAGCATCCAACGGCCCTGATGCGCTTGCCTTGATAGCTGAGCAAATGCCTGATCTTCTCGTGCTGGACCTGCAGATGCCGGAGCAGGGAGGTCTGGAGGTACTGAAGATACTGCGTTCCAAACCAGACACGGCAGCGTTACCTGTTGTGGTATTGACGGCCATGGATGACGAGGAAACCATTCGTGCCGGCTTCGAGCTTGGGGCAACCGACTACGTCACCAAGCCCTTCTCCATACCGCAGCTCGCGGCGCGCGTAAGAGCCTGCCTCCAGCGCACCGAATAATCGGGGTCAGGAATCTGCGGCCGCGGACCGGACCGTAGAGGTCTTCCTGGGTTACAATACGCAACCAGTCTCCGGCCAACCTCATGCCCACTAGCAGTATCCCCACCGCCAGCACCAAACTGTTCGCCAAATTATTTGATTGGCCGAAGTATTGGGCCGAATGTTTTGATGTGGCGCCTTTTTTGCCCATGAGCCGGGCAGAAATGGACACGCTGGGCTGGGATTCCTGCGACATCATCATCGTTACCGGCGATGCCTATGTGGATCATCCTTCTTTCGGCATGGCCATTGTCGGCCGCTTGCTGGAAGCCCAGGGCTACCGCGTGGGTATCATCGCCCAGCCGGACTGGACATCGTCCGATGCTTTCAAGGCCCTGGGTAAGCCGAACCTGTTTTTCGGGGTGGCGGCGGGCAACATGGACTCCATGATCAATCGCTATACCGCGGAACGTAAAAGACGTTCCGATGACGCCTACACACCTGGTGGAATGGGTGGCATGCGCCCGGATCGTTGCTCTTTGGTGTACAGCCAGCGGTGCAAAGAAGCCTGGTCCGATGTGCCGGTTATTCTTGGGGGAATAGAGGCTTCGTTGCGGCGTATCGCGCATTACGACTACTGGCAGGATAGTGTGCGGCGGTCGATCCTGCTGGACGCCACGGCAGACCTGTTGTTGTACGGTAACGCCGAGCGGGCTTTGGTCGAGGTGGCCCATCGGCTGGCGCGGGGTGACGACGTTGCGAGCATCACCGATGTTCGCGGTACGGCCCTGATTCGCAAGGATACGCCTGATGGCTGGTGGGAAATCGATTCCACCCGTATCGACCGGCCCGGCAAAATCGACAAGGTCGTCAATCCCTACCTCAATGTGCGCGAGATGGATGATGCCGAAAAGCAGCGCCGGGATGCCGCGATGTACGGAGTGCCTCAGTCCAAGTCCAATCCTGAGTCGGAAGATGAAGAGAAAGGTGAAGTAAAGGCCTTCACCCCCCACCCGGTGCGCGACCGTGACTGCACGGTTATTCGCCTGCCTTCGTTCGAAAAAGTACGCAACGATGCGGTGCTCTATGCCCATGCCAACCGGGTACTGCACCTGGAAACCAACCCGGGTAACGCCAGGGCGCTGGTGCAAAGGCATGGCGATCTGGATCTGTGGATGAATGCGCCGCCCATTCCCCTGTCCACCGAAGAAATGGACTACGTTTTCGGCATGCCCTTCGCCCGCGTTCCGCATCCGGCGTACGGGGATGCAAAAATCCCGGCCTACCAGATGATTCGATTTTCCGTGAACATCATGCGCGGCTGTTTCGGCGGCTGTACCTTCTGTTCCATCACCGAGCATGAGGGGCGCATCATCCAGAGTCGCTCTGAGGAGTCGATTATCAACGAGGTGGAGCAGATTCGGGACAAGGTTCCGGGCTTCACCGGCGTGATTTCCGACCTGGGCGGGCCCACGGCCAACATGTATCGCATCGCTTGCAAAAGCCGCGAAATCGAGGCGGCCTGTCGCCGGCCCAGTTGCGTGTATCCAGGCATTTGTTCCAACCTCAATACGGACCATTCAGACCTGACCCAGTTGTATCGCAAGACCCGTGAACTGCCCGGTGTGAAAAAGGTGCTGATAGCCTCGGGCCTGCGATACGACCTGGCCGTGAAGGACCCCGAGTACGTGAAGGAACTGGTCACTCACCACGTCGGCGGCCAGCTCAAGATAGCGCCCGAACACACCGAGGACGGCCCACTGTCGAAAATGATGAAGCCCGGTATCGGCAGCTATGACCAGTTCAAAAAGATGTTCGAGAAATATTCCAAAGAAGCGGGCAAGGAACAGTACCTGATCCCCTATTTCATCGCCGCCCATCCAGGCACTACTGATGAGGACATGATCAACCTGGCCCTGTGGTTAAAGCGTAACGGCTTCACGGCCGACCAGGTGCAGGCCTTCTATCCATCGCCCATGGCCACGGCCACGGCCATGTACCATTCAGGCAAGAACCCTTTGCGCAAGGTCACCTACAAGTCTGATGAAGTATTGCCGGTAAAGGATCCGGCGCAGCGAAAACTGCACAAGAATCTGCTCAGGTATCACGACCCCAACAACTGGAAGATGCTTCGTGAAGCGCTGCGGAAAATGGGCCGGGCCGATTTGATCGGTGACGGTAAGAATCATTTAATTCCCACCACCCAACCTGAACCCGGCCAGGCTTACCAGGCCTCACGCAGGAAAAATACCGTGCAAGCGCACCAGCGAAAAACCGGTCAAAAAATCCTCACCCAGCATACCGGCCTGCCGCCGCGTGATGATGGCAGTAAGCCGGCCCGGGCGGGTAAAAACCCCCGTACGTCAGGGTCGCAATCTCAGGGCTGATGTCGAGCCCATGCGTTGGCACAGCCCCAGCCCCCAACAAGGCCAAGCCAGCGTAAACCCATGAGTGCTAGAATGAACTCATGGACGAAATGGCCAAACAGTTGATCGGTATTCTGCTGCAACACCCGCAGATAAAGCTGGCGATTTTGTTTGGCTCGCAGGCAACAGGTCATGCCAGGCCAACAAGTGATATAGACTTGGCCGTATTGGCTGATCAGCCCATCAACAGGTATTTAAAGCTTGAATTGATAGAGCAAGTGGGTTTTGAACTTGGCCGCGCCGCGGACATCGTTGATCTGCATTCTGCTGCAGAACCGCTTTTGGGGCAGGTATTCAAAGGCAAGAAACTGCTGGGCGATAATGCCACCTACGCGCGTCTTTTGACCAAACATTTGCTCAATACAGCGGATTTTCTTCCCCTAAGGGAACGAATCCTGAAAGAGAGACAGGCAGCATGGATGCAGTGATTCTTGCTGAGAAGTTAGAATCCTTGCGCCGCTGCATAAAGCGCATCGAAGACAAGACGCCAGCAACAGCAACTGAACTAATCCAGGATGAAGACACGCAGGACATCCTGGTGCTGAATCTCACACGCTCAGTGCAGTTATGCGTTGACATTGGCAGTCACGTGATCAGTACATCAGAGGAGCCAGCGCCCCAGACCATGGGCGATGTCTTCACAACGTTGGGCAAACTCAAAATCATCTCAGAAGACACCTGCCAGCAACTAAGAAAAGCTGTGGGCTTCAGAAACATTGCCGTGCATAACTACGAAGACATCAATTGGGAAATTGTCTTTGCTATCTGCCGCAAATCGTTACAGGATTTTAGCCGTTTCGCCCAGGAAATTAGCGGCTTCCTGCAGCACAACAAATAGAAAGCAGACCAGGTTGGAATCATGGGGTCGGACCTACGTAATCATGGCGAATCATGGTGGGAATCATGGGGTCGGACCTACGTAACTCTTTGGAAAATCAATTACAAGACGGATGTATCGACCAATCCAGGGCTTTAAAACATGCATTTTCATGCGGAAATGACGGGGCTAAGATTCAGAAATTCGCAATTTGTCACTAACTGAAAACCACAAAATACTTCCTGATTATCCATGAATTTCAGCTATCGTAGCGAGCCGGTAAGGTAATGGTGGTGTGTGACAAACGGCTCCGGCCAGTCGATGCACCATGCGTTCCAGGTTGAAGCGCCGATTGAAGCGCCAGGCAAACGCGCCGAGATAGCGCCCCAAGTGCCGGGAGCGAACCGCATGGTAGGTGCCATGCAAGGCATTCTTGACATTTCCCAGGGTGGTGTTGACCCAGTTGAACTCAGGTATCTCAACACTGGCTGGTCCGCCACCGGTGACCAGCGCCTGATGCGGGCAGACAGCAGCAATGGCGCGGAAGCAGGGCAAGCCGTCGGAGATTACCGTGCTATCAGTAGTGAGGTGAGTACGGGCCCATTGTTCGATCGCGGCGCTGCTGAATCCCTTGACAGGCGTCATGCGCATACGCAGTGGCCGTCCGTCGGTGGCACATGCCACGGCCGCGATAAACGGAGTTTTCCCGGCCGCGCCACGACCGCGTTTGCCGCCATGCCGCTCGCCACCCCAGAAGGCATCATCAACCTGTACCGCACCCGACAACGGCGTGTCATCATCGCGCTCACGCATGGCCTGCATGAGCTTTTGCTTCAACAGCCAGGCGGTTGGGTAGCGTACTCCCAAGTGGCGTCGCAGTTCCATGGCCGATATGCCATTCTTGCTCTGGGTCAGTAGATACATGGCTAAAAACCACTGGGTCAGAGGCAGTTTGGTGTGGGCCATGACGGTACCGGCAGTGAGCGAGGTCTGATGATGGCAACGATGACATTGAATCAGTGGCCGGGATTGCAGTTGGCAATGGCTGTGGTGGCCGCAGGAAGGGCAGCAGAAGCCATCTGGCCATCGCATGCAGAACACCGCTCGGCGGCACTGGTCCTCGTTACCGAATTCACTCAGGAATTGCTGCAAACTCATGCCTTGCTGAAATTGGACTGCATACTTGCTCATCTCGGAACTCCTATTTGTTCAGGGAGTTACGACGTTATACTGGGACCTTATCAATAGCTGAGAAACATGGATAATCAGGTAGGGCTAAATAACCCCTGCAACATCGCATCGATTTTTGCGCCGTCCTCAAAAAGGGTGCTTCTGAATTCTTCTTTTCCGTTTTTAAATACAATTAAGGTTGGATAATACTTGATTTTATATCGGACGTGCAGCTCATTGGATTTGTCTATTTCCAGGCCAAACGGAACTTTATATTTCTCTTCGTAATCAATGAGTTCTTTCTCTCCGACCCATAGTCTCGTAGAGATTCCCCGCCAGGTCAGGGCAGGATATTTGGCGGATAATTCATTGATCAGTTTTTGGCCCGCTATACAGTTTTTACTAACTTCTGGCCGGGTCTCTTCAAGATACCAATCACACCAGGGCGCTAGAAAAAACACGGCTTCATCGCGGTTTTCCAAAGACAAGGCCGTTGGTCGAACATCAAATTCATCTGCGCTGGCTCGATCCTCTGATTTTCCGGCACGACCTGCGGCCGCTTCGGCTAAAGCACTATTGAGCGCTTCGTTGGCCTCATGCCCGCGATATAGCATGTTCCCCTGCTTGTCGAGCACGATATGGTAGGGCGTACCCACCAAGCCCACTTGCCGTGAAAATTCACCGGAAACATCCAGAAAAATTGGCGCGTCCAGATTAAATCGCTGCTTGACTTGCTCAATGCGATGGACATCCTCATTGATATCTATATTGATGAGGAAAATGTCTAACTCATTCTTGTACTTTTCAGTCGCCCCCTGAAAATGCGGCATCTGCTGCAAACAGGTTTGGCACCAGGTGGCCCAAAACTTAAGATAGACCGGCTTGCCCGACAGGATCTCTCCAAACAATGCAGGCTTCCCATTTAAGTCCTGCAGCGCGATGTGAGACCAGTTGCCAGCGACCCCATTGGCGAATCCAGTGGCTGTGCTTGCCAATGCAAAACAGCCGATTACAAACGAGCGTATTAACATTCGGTACTCCTACAATTCCGCACATTGCACCTTTAATCCGGATCAGATGAATAGTGGCGCCTGGCCCGCCGGAAATTTTGTCCGTTCCACTCTCACCGTAACCAGCCTTTATCCAGCCTGCTTAGTGCGGTGCAACCCAGTTGGGCAAGCCCGCGGGTGATCTCATCACGAAAGATTTCAATGGCCTGTTCCCCGCCCCGGTCGCCGAGCGCTGCTGCAGCAAAATAGAATGAGCGGCCGGCGAAGACGAATTTTGCCCCTTTGGCGAACGCGCGCAACACATCGGTGCCGCTGCGAATGCCGCTGTCCAGCATCACAGCACAACGCTCGCCCACTGCTGCAACTATTGATTCCAGAACCTCAATTGAAGCCGGTGAAGCGTCCATCTGCCGGCCGCCATGATTTGAAACGATGATCCCGTCAACGCCCAAATCACATGCGCTCACCGCATTTTCAGCCCCAAGCACGCCTTTTATCACCAGTGTTCCGTCCCAGAGCTCACGGATCCGGCGCAAATGCTCCTCGGTCACTCCCTTTACCAGCAATTTCGATACAAATCCTGCCATGCCCCCAAGGCTTGTCATTTCCTGTGGTGCATAGCTAGATAATGTCTCGAATCTTGGCAATCCATAGCGACTCAGCCCCAGGGTCCATTGGGGGCACATTGCCGAAAAAAGCAAATTCCGTGCTGTCAATTTCAACGGAAGCGTCAATCCGCTGCGCAGCTCACGCTCCCTCTTAGCGCCGACCGGTACATCGACGGTAACCACCAAAACCCGGTAGCCTGCAGCGCTGGCTCGTTTGATCAAGTCTTCTGTTATTGACCAGTCATGAGTCGGGTACAGTTGAAACCAGGACCACCCTTCTGTTTTTTCGGCGACGGTCTCCATCGAAGTCGTTCCAGCCATACTCAATACAAAAGGAATTTGAGCCTGTTGTGCAGCACGCGCAAGCATGAGTTCGGATCCCGGCCAAATCATGCCGGCAAGACCCACTGGCGCGATACCAATCGGCATGGCGTAGCGCTTGCCAAACAAGGGAGTGGAGATATCGCAGTTTGAAATATCGCGCAGGTAGCGCGGTACCAGTTGCACAGCGTCCAAAGCCTGGCGGTTTTGCCTCAAACCGATTTCACAGCCAATTCCACCTTGAAGATACTCCAAGGCAAAGTGGGGGATTCTGCGGCCGGCGCGTTTTTCAAGGTCGAATATAGACGGATATCTGCTGTCATAGCCGGCCATTAACTTTGATTCCGAAGGTCCAGTGCTGCGGTCTTCCATCCGCTTTCCGCATCCGCAAGGCTGCGCCGGTAATGTTTCAGACCCACCGCAATAATGAGCGCTGACAGCGGACCGGTAATTGCTGCGACCGTCGCCAGCGAATAGCCCACTAAAGCCGCCTCTCCGTAGACATAGTCAGTGAACACTGCGACCAGTGTCGGGCCGAGCCCGAGCCCAATGATGTTAATGGTGAACATATAGACAGCTGAAACTTGCGCGCGCATCTGGTTGGGCGTAATCGGCTGCAATGCAGCCGGGGCGATTCCGTGGGGCAAGCTCCAGAAAAATGTCAGTGGCACCACCAACGCAAGTGCCAGCCATTCATTACTCACCAAAAAGGCGGCAATGCCGAACGGTGTAGACAATAGCGCGCCAAAGATGATCACACGCAGGCTGGCGTCCTTATAGCCACGCCGCCGTAATGCTTCGGAAATCCAGCCGGCCCCCACTACACCCGATGTGCCAAACACAAGCAATATCGATCCGTAGATGACCCCGACTTCAGCTGCCGTCCAACCGTGTACGCGCACAAAGAACGCAGGCGTCCACGACAGGATTGCATAAGCCAGCATGATGAAAATGGAGACGCCGACCATGTGACTCGCATAGGTACGCCAATGCCCCCGCAGGAATGCAAGCACCGTCCTGACGGGGATGCTTTTTGGTCTGGCGCCTGAATCAATTCCCAGGACACCCTTGCGTACCGGCTCGCGTAAAGTAAAAATCAACGCCGCCAAAATAACCCCGGGCAAGCCAACAACAACAAATGCCATTTGCCAGGTTCGAACCGTCCCCAGGAGCGGCAACTGAACCGATCCGATACTCGTCACATAATTAACGACAAAACCGCCGATGACATAGGCCAATCCGGCGCCAAGGAAACTGCCTCCGGTATAAACAGCGATTGCCCGGGTCACTTTGTCAGCCGGAAAATAATCACTGATCATGGAATAGGCTGAGGGCGACAGTGCGGCTTCACCGACGCCCACTCCAACGCGCGCGACAAACAGCTGAGTGAAAGATTTTGCCAGGCCACAGGCACAAGTCATCAGGCTCCAGAGAAATACACCTATGCCGATAATCATGCGGCGGTTTGCGACATCTGCAAATCGCGCAATGGGAATCCCCATGATGGTGTAAAAAAGGGCAAAGGCCATTCCTTGCAAAAGAGATATCTGCGTATCCGAGAGCTGCAGATCTTGCCGAATTGGATCGACCAGCAGGTTGATGATCTGACGATCAATGAATGAGAAAGTATAGGCGACGGTCAGCATGCTGACGACGTACCAGGCGTATCGTTGGTTCGGGAAGTCTACATCAGCATCCGTGGTCGTTCGTTCATGTTCCACAGTGGTGCGTGCGTTTTCCGGAATGTCTGCGTGTTGCGGCTTTTTTTTCATTTGCGCATGCTCACTTGGACATATCCCCGTATGCAAATGTGGAACCACGAGTTGTATCTGGTGCTTTCAGGTCGCGTCCAAGTGCGCTCAGCGCCTGGCTGGCTCCCAGGCCAACAAACATCATATCGGATGCGAGAATGATCGCATCCATCCCATGCTCCAAAGCCAGTTTTGCGTTTTCAATGCTTCCCGCAAAGGTAGCGATCTGCACGCCCGCCGCCTGGCACTGTTCCGTAATGCGTTTCACCACCGGCGCAGGATCAGCAGGACTCTCACCTGCAGCTGAACGGCAGGCGATCGATAAATCACCGGGGCCGATGAAGAACATATCCACCCCTTCCACCGTCAGAATTTCTTGTAGATTATCTACTGCTGCCCGCGTTTCAATCTGAATGACGACCACGGTGTTCTTGTCGGCCTGCTGGACATAGTCCGCAATATCGCGGCCATAGGCGGTGGCGCGGCCCGGCCCACAACCACGTCGGCCTAGCGGGGGAAATCGTGCCGCTGCGACAGCTGCTTTTGCTTGTTCAGCAGTTTCTATACAGGGCACAACGATTCCGGCGGCCCCGGCATCCAAAGCTTGCTTGATCAGAACCGGGTCAAGTCCTGCCACCCGGACAAGGCAGGGCATTCCACGTGATTCCGCTGCGGCAACAGCGGTGTTAATGGCTGTCACGTCAAATGGGGAATGCTCTGCTTCCAAACAGAGAAAATCAAATGGCAGAGTCGCCATATACTCGGCCATACCGGCATACGGTATCTGGATAAACGTTCCGATTTTGGCCGGTGCACCATCCAGGCGAGGCAGGAGCCAGCTGGTCATGGGCTTGTTGGCATTAAACGCCACCCAACAGGAAGAACGGTCGCCCAACTTTGGCTTCAATCCGCAAGTAGCGATCGAGGCGCGCGCCATCTACGGTCTGCCGCAGGCAATGCAGCATGGCCGGTATCATGTTGAGATCATCCAGTTCGTAGATCAGATACCAGGTGAAATCAGATGTCGCCGGAGGTCCTACGTTAAACAGGTCGTCATCCAGCGTGCACAAAACACGGGCACCCAGCTTCGGCCACTCTTCATTGAATATCGCCATGGCTCTTGGCAGAACAACTTCCCGCCGTTCATCATCATCCGCTTTCAACCAACCATCGACAGCTGCACCCAGAAAAATAACCCGGTATGGTTTTGGAATGCTTGGTGCTTTAAAGTCTACTGCCATTTTAACTTTCTCCTCATTTCTAACTCTGTTGACGATCAGATTTCATAGCTAAATCAGCGCATGTACAAACCACCATTAATGTCGATGGTCGTACCGGTAATGAATGATGCGTGATCGGAAGCCAGGAAAACACCCGCAGCGCCAACCTCGGCAGGATCGCCAACACGGCCAACCGGTATGGCCTTTGTCAAAGCCTCGATACGGTCAGTTGGCAAGGTATCCATGATGGGCGTCCGGATGGCCGCTGGCGCAAGCGCATTTACTGTGACGCCGGTACCAGCCAGCGCCTGTGCAAAATTTTTGGTAATGGAAATAATTCCTGCTTTTGACGCTGCATAGTGTGCGCCGGCCACCCGGCTCGGCTGCTGGCCGGCGAGGGAGGTTAAATTAATGATGCGCCCCCAGCCCTTATCCTTTAAGTGCCGGCCTGCAATCTGACAACCAAAAAAAACGCTGCGCAGGTTGGTGGCGAGTACATCGTCCCATTCCTGCAAGTCGATTTCCCAAATATTTCGAATGACCGTGACCGCAGCATTATTGACCACGATGTCGATACCACCGGTTCGCTCAGCAAAAGAGGTGAAGGTCTTTTCAAACGCACCGATATCACGTACATCCAGGTTGGCTGTGAATACTCTGTCTGCACCCGTGTCTTTCATTTCTGCAGCAGTCTTTTCGACAGCCTCACAGACATCGGTCAATATCACTCGAGCGCCCGCGGCATGCATCGCATGTGCGATCGCAGCGCCCAGGCCTTGTGCCGCACCCGTAACAAAGGCTGTCTTACCCATAAGATTTCCGGTCATCACCCTGCTTTCCTCCTTAATGTGACTCCATCTATATCACGATTACTCATTGACAGTGGACGGGCGGTCGCGCCTTCGGTCTGCTGTCGCGCTGATTCGTTTTTTCAAACACCAGCACAGCCGCAGCAAGGTCTTCGAATGCTGCGCCAACGGACTTGAACACCGTCAGATCTTTATCGTTTGTACTATCCGGTAAACAGCCTGCCAGCAGTTCGGCCAGATCTGCCTTGATATCAATCCTGCTGATGATGCCCCGTTCCAATGGCTCAGTGATGTCGCCGGCCTCTTTCAGCACTCCCTCATAGGTATCCACGAAAATCAAGGCGCGCCTGATCAGTTCATCATCTGCTTCTCGCATGTCCGGCCGATAACCGCCAACCAGGTCGATATGACTGCCCGGCTTGCACCATGCGCCAAAAAGCACTGGCTGCATCGAGGAAGTTATCGTTGAAATGATGTCCGCTTCTCCGGCCGCAGATTCGAGATTTGAAGCAACACGCAGATCCACGCCGGTCAACTGCATACTCTCGATCACCTTTTCAGCCTTGCTTATGTCACGGCTCCACAGGGAAATGCTTTTTGGACTCATGATTTCCGCATAGGCATTGATATAGTAACGCGACAGGTTTCCTGCCCCGATGACCAGGACATTCTCTGCCGGCCGGGCGACCAGGCACTGGGCAGCAAGCATGGATGCTGCTGCGGTTCGATAGGCAGTGAGCTCCGCGGCATCCATCAGCGCCAACGGTTCACCAGTCCGGCCATTGAACAGGGCATACACTCCCGACAGATTCGGCAACCCCCGGCTGACATTGTCCGGATACAGAGTGACAATTTTGAAACCCAGATAAAAATCGTCTCTCCAGGCCAGCATGAGCAGCAGCCTGGCGTCGATGCTCCAGTGTTTCCCAATCTCGTAGTGCATCCGTTCGGGCAAAGAATGGCCTTGTTTAAGCGCAAGCCTCATGGATGAAATCAATTCCGTATAGGACAAACAATCTGCAATGGATTCAGCCCCGATGAAAGGCAAACGCTCTTTCATTTCTCAGGCACCCTGGGTGAGCACCTTGGAATTCCATTCGGCCCCATCAGGCAGGGCCTTGCTGATTGGGTATTTTCTTGCCCGGATTCATCAAATTGCGGGGATCGAGTGCGAGTTTGAGGTCCCGCATGACGCTCAGGCAATCTTCCCCAAACTCATCTGCCATATATTTCATTTTTTGCAGCCCAATTCCATGCTCTCCGGTGCAGGTTCCGTCCATTGCAAGGGCGCGCGCCACCAATCGGTCATAAAACGATTCAACCTGCTCAAGCTCGCCCTTTGCCGCCGGGTCGATAAGAAACGCGACGTGAAAATTGCCGTCTCCGACATGACCGGCGATGACATGATCCACATCGACATTCGTAGTCGCATCTGCTTTTGTTTCAGTGATACATTCAGCCAGGCGCGAAATCGGCACGCAAACATCAGTTGCGTAATTCCTGGCACCCGGACGCATCGCCAAAAAAGCATAGGCAGCATTGTGACGCGCGGTCCACATGGTATTGGCTTCTTCCTCGTTTGCTGTCCAGCGAAAATCTGTGCAGCCGTGTTCCCTGCAAATATCTCCAAATAGCTCGGCATCCTCTTTGACCGATGATTCACTGCCGTGAAATTCCACAAAAAGACAGGGGACAGGCTCGAATGCTGTCTTGGAAAAATTATTGATTGCCGCGATAAGAAGTTCGTCGACCAACTCGATGCGAGCCATTGGAATATTGCATTGAAGCGTGGCGATCACCGCATTCACCGCCGCCGTCAAATCCACAAACTGAACACAGGCGGATGATGATGCAGCGGGACGGCCATGCAACCGTACCGTCAATTCGGTGATGACACCAAGTGTTCCTTCAGAACCGACAAATAAATGCGTCAGATCGTACCCAGCTGCGGATTTTCGTGCGCGTGAACCCGTTCTGATGACACGCCCGTCCATGAGCACCACCGTCAATGAGACAACATTCTCACGCATGGTCCCATATCGCACCGTGTTGGTGCCCGATGCACGGGTCGCCGCCATACCACCCAGCGAAGCGTCGGCACCGGGATCGACGGAAAAAAACAGGCCAGTATCACGCAGGTATTGATTGAGCCGTTTATAGGTCAATCCCGCCTGAACCCGGCAATTAAAATCCTCGGTGTGCAGAGCCAATACCTTGTCCATCCGGGACAGATCAATGGTAATACCACCGCATACTGCGTTGACCAGCCCCGCAACACCTGTGCCCGTTCCAAACGGGATAACCGGAACGCTGTTGGCATTACAGATACTGACGATTTTCTTCACCTCCTCCGTGCTCTCGACAAAGCAAACTGCCTCAGGTGGCTGCCATTCATGCCAGGATTCATCGTGTCCGTGTTGTTCCAGAATGCTGGAATTTACCGTAATTCGTTCACCAATTACCTTCCGAATCTGATTCACAGCATTTGTAATTGGCACCGTATCTCTACTCCAATTTCAGACGACGGTCATTGTTGTCAACGTGCTCTTGCCAATTGTTGCCTGATCGCTTGATCAACATCCGAAATGGTATAGCTGATCTGGAAGCTGTCGCCCGGTTTTGGATGATACATATTGCCGCGAAAAGGCGCCGTCAGTGCGGTGCCCTGTTTATCCAGCAACCAGATGTTCGGTACGCCATATTTCTGATTTTCATCTGGATCACGAAACTTTCCTTGCCAGTCATATATCGTACCCGCAGTCGGCGTCTTGCCCGGAGACCTGTCCATCATCAGCCGCAGGCGCAAGTCATAGTAAGGCTGTTGTGGAATGATGCCGTTTTCCAGAGCCGCCTGTGTGGTGTGAATGAACAACTTCACTGCATTGATGAACTCAATGGAGTCGTCTGGCTGATCAAGAAACAGGCGGTCACTGAACCCAAGGTACTTACTATGAAAAACCGGCGCGCAAGCCACGAAGACAAAACCAACCTGGGTATTCTGGTATGCGTCCTTGAGCGTGCGCAACATATGCAGATCTTCAAAGGAATCAGGACACCAGATGCCGCCCGGGCTATTGTGACCCATTGCGCCACCGCCGAAGATAAAGAGCACATTCACCTCGTTAGGGGAATTATTCTTCAGAATGGACAGCAAACTGTGATTGCTCAGATTCCTGTCTGTAACAAAAACTTCCGGCGAAATTGAATCGCCGGCCTGATAGGCGTCGAGATTTGGCGGTAATTTCGGGCTATCTTTTTGACTTGTGCCGGCACGTACAGCCGAAGGGGCAGCAAGCACCGAACCCATTGCAAGAAGGTTTTTGGTAAAACCGCGTCGGTTCATCATTTCATGTCGGCCAGTAAGTAACTGACGATAACGTAAGCGGCAACGCTCTGCCTTAAAGCCGCAGGGTCAATCTTGTCCAGCGTGTCGTCGTCGGTATGGTGATAATCGAAATAGTAAGTTGCATCCTGGTTCAGCCCAATTATCGGCACCCCCATGTCTTTCAGCGGCTTGAGATCCGGTCCGCCCCGAGTCTCATTTCCGCCTCGCTCAATTCCTAGAAAGGATAGTTGACCTGCCAATTCTTCTGGCATGGATCCCCAGGTTGCAGGCACTTGTGTTTCGAACTGCCAGATTCGTCCGGCCCCCATGTCAGGCTCTGCTGCCGCAATGTGGTTTTGAAGTTCCGCAGCGTGTACTTTCGCGTATTGTTTGGCGCCCCATCCGCCTTGTTCTTCATTAGCAAACAAGACCACACGGATCGTTCTGCTGGGACGCTTTGGCAAAGAAGCAATGAGTTGCCCAGTGCCTATTACGATGGCCACACCTACGCCGTCGTCCAATGCGCCGGTGCCGACGTCCCAGGAGTCCAAGTGCGCTCCAAGCAGAATAATTTCTTCAGGCTTCTCGCTCCCAACAATATCGGCGACGACATTGAACGAGCCGCCTTCGTTATTTTGTTCTGTATCGAGATTCAGGCCCAACACCAGTTCCTGACCACTTTCCAGGATTCGTTCAAGCTGATCGGCATCGGGTCTGGACAGCGCTGCCCCCGGGAGATTGGTGTTGTGTTCGTCGTAGGTCATGGCGCCGGTGTGCGCGAAACGGGCGGGGCCCGTCCCCAACGATCTGATCAGCAGTGCTTTTGCTCCCTTTTCCTTTGCAAACTTATTTGACTGGTAACGAATCGGAGCTGCATCACCGTAATCTTCCCCGGTTCGGCTGCGTTCAATTTGCCGGTTCATAAAAACTATTTTTCCGGCAACTTGTTCGGGAGCGGCAACCTCCAGTTCAGAAAGTGACCCGAAACTGACGACCGGAGCGACCAACTCGCCATGGGTGGAACCACCAAATCCCAGGGATGAAACCTTCAATTCTTGCGGATAGGGAGCTACGACACGTGCCGACTCCACTTTTCGTTTCCAAACCGGAAAGTCTACCGGCTCCAGTTTCACCAAATCAAAACCAGCATCTTCCAGGCTGCTTTTTGCCCACGCAACGGCACGCTTGTCTGCAGCACTGCCTGCGAGGCGCGGGCCGACCTTTGTCGTCAAGTCCCGGACCAGAATGTAGGCATGATCGCTGGCCAGCGCAATTGCTGCGAGGCTCTTTGCGGTCTTGATATTGTCGTCAGAAAGTAAAGGCTCGTTCGCGGTGGCCTGGGAGGCGGCAAACAAGGCGCAAAACAGACAAGTAAAAGTTTGGACTTTCACATTTATATCCTGGCGGCAGGTGCCTCCAACGCGCTAATCCTCTGAATTGTGCGGAAGATGCTCTTTGGACACGTGCTCCATTATCCTTGCCCGATACTCAGGCTTAAGACCGTCCAGAACTTCCTGGTAAATTTCGGTCATTTCCCATCTGCCGGCATCGAGCCATTCTGAGGGCTCAATTAATTTACTCTTGTCAGGAGATTCCTGCGCGCGAGGCAGGTTCTTGCTGTTGTATTCACCGCCAACGACCGTACGGACGGTCAGGTTGTCGGGGGTGAGATTCCATACCATCATGTCCTTGGCGACCATAAATGGACCAGGAACATTGGGCTTGACTGCATGGTAGAGCTTTTCTGACCGGTCTATACCGTTGGCGACATAGTGATAGCAAACGGCCATTCGTGGCTTCAACTCCTTGAATATCTCCGCCACCAAACGCGGTTGCGTATGCGCCGTCGAGGTTATCATCCATGCCGCCTCCGGTGGAAAGCCACGGTCTTCGATCAAAACCTCGATCGGGTCGGAGCATTCATGGATCACTATGTCCGAATCCTTTGCATTTTTCAGAAACCACTTGGTTGGAACGGTGTCGCCTGAATAAGATACTTTCAGCCCATTCCACTCAAGGCTGTAACTGACCGCCCCATCGATGGTGTGAACCGCCGGCCAGCTCCTGATTATTACACCGTTTCTTTCGTAAATGATCTGCTCTTTCGAATAGTCAAACTCATGCACCTTGATGGTGTACGACGACATTGCGCCACGCCCGAGTTTGGAAGCGTAATCCCAGCGATACATTCCCATTAGGTGTTCAACCATGGCGTTCGTCCCGAGCTGTGGCTCGGCTCCACTGGGCCCCCAGACTTCGATGGGTATGCTCCGTCCCATATCCCAGCCGTCGGCCAATAGTGCGGGCAAATCTCCGATGTGATCCGCATGCAAGTGCGAGACGAACACCTTGGTAAAGGTATCCCAGGGAACCTCCAGCAAAGACATATTCATGGTGCAACGCGACCCGATGTCAAACAGGAAGGAATCGCCATTGCCGGTTTGTATCAACCAACAGGCAGCCACTTGAGCACGCTGAACCCGCGGCATGCCGGAACCAAGGGCGATCACTCTTATTTCATCCTTGCCCAGCTCTTCGCTTCCAGCGAGATAGTTTGACCGTTGACGGCCCAATTCCGTGATTGGTTTCCGCGCATCCAGCATCGCCGCTTCATCGGCCGGAACAGGACCATAAGGATTGAGGGTCTGAACATTGGTTTCGTGAGCGACTGCCAGACCACCACAAACGGCCAGCATCCACCCTGACACAATGACCAAAACTCTCCTGGATCTATGCATGACTGCTCTCCTTTCCGTTACGTCTTCATGAGAAAAATTGCGTGGCTACAGAAAACCTACTTTCGCCGGTATTGCGAGTACCTGTATTTGTGAAAGCCCAGCCCGTCAACAAGGGCCGGGCTCCACGCACATCGTGAATCGCGCTTTCTGCGGCGCTTCAAACAAATCAAATCAATGGACTACTCAATCAATAGAAATAACTTACGCTGACACCAAAAGTCCGTGGCGGTCCGTAAAAAATTCGACTGGGCAAAAAGCCGGAGCCAGGACCGAATACTTCTGTTCGATAGAGCTTGTCGGTGAGATTGTGTCCGTAAGCAGCATATTCCCAATGTCCGTCTTCTGACTTAAACCCGATCCGGGCATCCAACAGGGTATAGGCTTTTTCCGTTGCTCCAGGGTGATTGGCCAGAATGAATTGAATGTCATCCTGATAGCTGAAACCGACCTGGGCAAACGGTCTGACACCAGCGATTGATGATGTAGATTCATATTTGGCAATGCCATTAAAGGAGACTTTCGGCGCATGCGCGGGCGTGTCCCCATCAAAATTCCCCGAAACGATCTCCGCATCCATCCAGTTGAAGCCGAGATTCAAGGAGAATTGCTCTGTTGGATACCAGCTTATTTCGGACTCTAAGCCCAGTATTTCAGCGTCACCGGCATTGGAAAGCACAATGATTCTGATGCCCCCGATGTCAACCGCAGTTGCTGCTTGAAAATCCATCCAATCATAATAATAGACTGCAGAATTGAATCTGAGGGCTCCATCCGCCAGCGTCCATTTGAAGCCAGCTTCGAACGCATCCAAAGTCTCAGATTTGTAGGGGGTAAAGCCATTTGGATTAAAATTGATCGAACCGGAGAAGCCGCCGCCTTTGAATCCCCTGTTGAAACTCGCGTACAGAAGCAAATCATCACTGACGGTATAATCCAGGCCGATCCTTCCGCTTACTTCGGAATCATCGATATTGTTGCGGATTCCAGTGACGGCCTTCGGTGAAATTCCAACCGTTATGCTGTCATAGCGGAAATCACGACTTACATCGGTGTATCGCAACCCGCCAATCAACCGCCAATTATCATTGAAGGCCCATTCAGCCTGAGCGAAGACAGCCCCGAGTTTTGTTTTCTGGGTATAGTCCAAAAAGAATTTGGAATTAAAAGATATATGGTCCCGAAAATCTGTGTTGTTCTTGGCATTGATATCGTCATCACTGTAATAGGCACCAACCAGCCAGGTCAGTGCGCCCCAGCTATCGTCTGATGCCAGTCTGATTTCCTGAGAGAAGCTTTCAATGTCCTCGATGTTTTCGAGGTCATGGATTTGGAATGGTGACGCACCCTGATCCTGGGCCAAGAGGCGATCCATTTTCCGGAATCCGGTTACTGAAGTAAACGTAGAGCGCTGAAGTCCCACATCAATAGTTCCCGATAATCCCCAGGACTCTCCCTTGATGTCGTTGCCCTGGCCAAAATTCGAACCTACGGTTCTGGGGTCGTTGCCGGTTTCCGAATAAATTTCACGTTGCGGGGTCAGTGGAGTACCACCAATCACATCACGTACCTGGCCGAATGACGCACATTGTGTTTCGTCACGCACGCCAATGGTAGTGAATGAGCAAAAACCGCTGTTATCAATCAAGCGGTTTCCCGCATGTTGAAATGCCTGTGACTCTGAATCGGTTTCGCCGTAATCAGCGACCAGCAGGACATCGACCTTATCACTCGGTTCCCACATTAAAGAACCCCGAATACCTTGTGTGCTAATAGCGCCATTATTGGCGTCTACGCCTGGACCGAACTGGCCAAGACCCCTCAGATCCAATGTCTGCCAGCCCTTTGGCTGCTCTACGATCCCCACAGCCAGTCGGCCGGAAAGTGTGGGCCCCAAACTGCCGCCTACCGCGCCTTCAAATCCAATGCGATTATACGAGCCATAATCCACTTGACCGAAAGCGTCAAATTCACGGGTCGGTTTGCGGGATATGAATTTAATGGCACCGCCGGTGGTATTACGGCCATAAAGCGTTCCTTGAGGTCCTTTGAGGACCTCAATGCGCTCCTGATCAAATATCTGAAAACCAAGCATCGAGATTGCAGCCAGAGCCACATCATCAATATAAACACTGATAGCCGGGTTTTGATTGCTGGCGACATCGTTCATTCCGACGCCACGAAGCGTAAACACAGTATCTGTCTCCCCACCATTGCTGGCATTCATTACCAGCCCAGGCGTGTAGCGCGCCAGGTCTCTAGGCCGGCCGATACCTAATTCCCTGATATCCGAATTACTGAATGCCGTAATGGATACGGAAACATCTTGAATGCTTTGCTCGCGCTTTTGGGCGGTGACAATAACTTCTTCAAGACGGTTATTTTCCTGCTGGGCGAAGACAGGCACACTCATAGTCGCCAGAGCGACGGCAGCAATAAACTTATGTAATTTTCCGAATTCCCGAATTCGATGAGAATTCGCTAAATCATTTCCTTTAAAAGATTTCATTGTTTTATTCCCCAGTTACAAAAATTTGTGGTTTGCTTCGATGGAATTGACGTGCTTTTACCTATTTATATCCGATTGTAACCTAACTTAGACACTACTATTTGTATTAAATATATTGTATTTATCCGATCGCTGCCAATTTTTTTCCGGCATCGCCAGCCAGAAAACTCACCTGGTTCTGAGTAATCCACACGATTCAAAGAGGCTAATCGCTAGTGGCATCAACAGCCTCGTGGCCTTGCTGAGCGGTCTTTCGCCTGGTTTATTGATCTGCATTGAGGGCTTGGAGCCGAGTCCTGGCTTGTTCAAAATGCGCCAGCAAACTTGGTAGGGGAACATTACCATAGACGTTGACTACAGCCCCAACCGGTTTTTGAAATATGCCAGCGCCATCAACACTGAAGGTAAGTTTTGTACCAGTCGATGTGCTTTGATCGGGTTGGGCCGCTCAGTTTTCACAACACGTGAATACTGCTTGCCTTTGGTTAATGCGTTCGCCATTTCTTTTCCCAGTACTGCATTCAATGCAATTCCTCGCCCGTTGCACGCTTGTATTGCAAAAACACCATCGCTCAAATCATATACTTTGGGCAGGAGCGTTGGATTGATCCATGCTGTACCTCGCCACAAATATTCGATCGAAGCATTTTCTAAAATTGGAAAATGCTTCGCCAACCTGCGGTTCGCTTCAGCGATAAGAGATTTCTCACTGCGTGGAATAAAAAAATCCGGAAGTGCTGAAATCAGCCTGCCATCTCTATCGAAGCGGGCACTGAATATGTACGGTTGCTTATCAGTAAACGACCCACCCACCGGAAATACTGCAGCTTTCTGTTCGGGAGCAAGCGGCTGGGTTGCGTACTGAAAAACGCTCAAGGGCAGGGCAGTCCTTCGCATCCCAACGTGCAATGCGGAGTTACCGCCATTTGCCGCCAATACAACACGCTTTGCATCAACTTGACCGCTAAGCGCAGTTAAACGCCAGCCATCAAGTTGGCGTGTGAGCTCTTTAACAGGGCTGTTGGTATAAATCTCTGCTCCGTGTCTGATTGCCGCTTCCGCCAATCCACGACTGAACGCCAATGGGTTGAGTGAGCCACCTTCAGCGAAACGAACTGCGCCGCAATATCGTTCAGATCCAAGCCTCTCTATGGTTTCGCCTGCTGGGATCCACGCAACATTGAAACCTGCTTCGTGCCATTCATTTGCGCGATTCAGAAGTTTGATCGAAGTGGACTGGTCATGGGCGGGGACCCAAAACCCATCCAATTTGGCGTCGCAGGAAATACTGTGAGTTTCGATCAGTTCCACGCACTGTTTGGCGCTGAGCCCTACCATCTCGACCAGGCGCGGGCCATTGTCCGGACCCAGTAAACGATTAATTTCGAGCGGGCTGTGCCTGATGAAATCAGGCGCTAATAGTCCGCCACTTTTTCCCGTTGCACCGCTGCCCAGCTCGGCAGCCTCTAAAAGCGCTACCGAGCATCCGGCTTCAGCCAAATGCAAGGTCGTAGACAGGCCCGCGACTCCGGCGCCGATGACCGCAACGTCTACTTTATGTTCACCCTCGATAGATTCGAGTTTGGGGCCGGGCGCCGCAGTGGCTTCCCATAGGGTTGTCCGCGGTGCAGTACTGGCGTCAAAAAATGCTTGCATAAGCTTTCAATTACCACAATCGCAAGGTTTTGAACCTGGCTGTAATCCCAAAAGGTCTATGAGCCCCGAATTCACAAGGCTTCGAAGTTTGTCCGAGATGTTACGGTGTGTGTCCGGCGGTGATGTTACTCGATTGACAGCTTGCTCAAGTTCGAAACCATATGATTAAGCAATTTGACCAATTCCTCAATTTGACTCTGTTCCAAGCCCTTCACGGCTCTTTGCAACTGTCGGCTGCCGAAACACATCACCTTTGCGGCTAATTCGCGCCCTGTCTTTGACAAGTGCACATTGGTGATTCTATTGTCGTTGGCGTCTGTGACTTGAGTGATCCACCCTTCTTTTTTCATCCGCTCGAGCGCTCGGCTTGTCGTGGCGCGCTTAATGAGTGATAACGATACGAGGTCTTTGATATTGATAGGGCTGCCACGCATCATAATGGTCAGCAAGCGGTAGGTGGTACGATCCAATCCAAACTTTTGGATCACCAAGTCAAGGTCTTCGTGGTACCTGTAATCTGCATGGGCAATGAGATAAAAAGGGGATTGAAAAAGATCGAACTCAGGCGCTGAGGCATCAAATCGAATTGGTAGCTTAGAGTTTTTATTATCGTTCACATTAGGGTGCCAGCGATGGATTTAGGTCATGCCACAGGAACAATTGATAGTTGACAGGCGCCATTACGGCGAATCGACCGCATGCTGGCTTGGAAATGTTCCAGATCTTCAGCAACGACCTTGGCACAAACGTTGGCCATTAACCATCCAAATGGCATGAGCAACCTGCTGCCGTGGTCGTAAAAAAGCCCGATATCAAAAAAATTGCCGGGGGGTAATCCTTTGATGGAGTTAGCCAGAATTCCAGCCAAAACAATTTCTCCCGGCTCTGGAAAAGAGGTTGCATTTTCTTGCGGCAATTCCATTTGAGCCAATTTACCGGGAAGTACGCTGGCCGGGAGCGGGCAAGAGAGCTCCGGGCCAGTCCAAATTGCATGCATCGCCTCGAAACTTGACCTTGTCTGAGAAAGTTGCCAAAGAAACTCCGCAGATTTCGGGGCTTTGTCATCCAGCAGGTCGCATTTAGCCGCAAGTTTAGAAACGGGCTCTGTAAGAAAAATCTGTCGCATATTAAATCTGCCTTTCCAGTGCAACTATGCTGATGGCCAAATCGGCCATCTTCTACTTGTATCGAACGCCACCTTTGATGACCACATAAACCCGTTTCAAGGCGCCCAGGTCAGCCAGCGGATTGCCCGCAACAACGATAACGTCTGCGAGTTTGCCTTCCTCAATGGTCCCCAACTGATCTTCCATACCCAGTGCTTCAGCGCCATTTCGGGTTGCAGCAATGATTGCCGCCATGGGGGCCATGCCTTCCTCAACCATGTAGCGATACTCGACCGCATTCGAATCTTCTTGTTGAAAATTAAGGAACGAAGGCGTGTCGGTTCCCAACGAAAATTTCGCTCCTTCCCGAATAAAACGCCGCATATTTTCATGCGAAGTCGCACGGCGAGCCTGAATCTGGTTATAGGACGGCCCAGCCACACCAAAGATATCGCCTTCGTTATTGATCCCTTCCAAAGTCGCTGCATCGCTTTTATAAATGGGGAGACCAGAGCGATCGGGATTTCGTTTGTTGAAAATCATCTTATCTCTATAGCGCATCAGCAGGCGGTATTCCTTCGGCTCCATGGACATGATGTAAAGAGTCTCATTGAAACGATGGGGGTTCTCTGCGGACTCTGCTCCCGTCACCATGACACGCAGCAGCGTGTCGATGATCACGCCTTTCTCAACATAACCGCGAATAATGTCTTGCTCTATCAACTGACTGCCATAAAACGGGTGTTCGAGCGTATCGATGTCGAAGGCCAACATTCGACGAAGCCCGTCGTTGTGGGGCCCCGCATGCACATCTATGCTTTTGCCGTGCTTATGCGCTTTGTCAATAATGTAGCGCAGTTCTTCGTCCGTAAAATCGTTTTGACCATCAAAAACCTCATCGGACATGTACAGTTTCCAGTAATTAAACTCGGGGCCAATAAAGCGGTCAGTCCCCTCTTTCACGTCATCGATAACATTGTAGGCAAATTCATTTCGCAGCCAATCCACTGCCCCTTTGGGCGTATTGTTTTCCTTCAGATAGTGTTGAAAATGTTTTTCGCTGGTAAATAGTGCGCCACCCAAATAGATGCGAGGCCCAGCAATTTCACCTGAGTCAATTCTTTTTATTACAGGAAGAATGCGCTTTGCAGGGCCGCTCGTCTGGCGCATGCTGGTAATGCCCTGCATCAAATAGACATAGGCACGATCAGGCATTCTGGCGAAAGTTTCTTCCCAACGGGCACGGAGAACATCTAATGGAAGATCAGCCGTTGGAGCCGGATAGAGCGGATTGAGCTGAATATGCTGATTGGAGTTGATAATTCCAGGCATGATAGTCATGCCGTCAGTATTAATCACCTGCGCGCCATCAGGAATTTGAATGTCTTCCGTTCGCCCAACTTTGGTGATCTTTTCACCCTCAATCAGAACGGTATAGCCCAATTTCGGAGGTGCACCGGTGGCATCGATCAAGAGTCCACCGACAAGAGCAATGGGATGAGTGGGTAAAAAAGGTGGTTCCTGAGGGCCAAGGAATTCGGGGATCATTTCGTCCTGCGCCACAACTTCGCCCATTATCGACAGACACATGGTAATGGCCAGTGCGAATGAGTACTTATTTAGATATCCGCGCCGCCCGGTGCCTACTCTGGCAGTGCAGCAGTCTATTTGATGACCCAATCGAAATTGGGGTACACCTACCAGACGTGCAAAAAGTCCGGTCGTTCCTGTTCGTTTAATACCGCTGCCAATGAGCCCATGTTAATGCATCCTCATTCGTTGTCTGAATTTCCAAGAGTTGGAAAAGCACGAAAACTGCCTATGAAACCTACTTCCTGCTGAAGCCTTTTCTGATTGGTTTGCAAATAAATTCCCGCTTTCTTACCCATTTTTTAGAGCGTCGAGTGGAACCCGCATTGATTGCGCCATATCAAAATTCCCAGTTGCCTCGTGCTTTGTTCATGCAATTTCCAAACAGGCGTTAACGCACCACTTGCCCATCCGCAATAACATGACGAACATCTCTGAGATTTTGGATATCGCTCAGCGGGTTTGCGCCTACGATTAGCAAGTCTGCAAGTCTCCCCACTTCCACTGTGCCAAGCTTGTCGCCCATCCCCAAAATTTCAGCACCTACGCTTGTGGCTGAATTAAGCACTTCCTCATCGCTAAGTCCTGCGTCCTTTAGAAAGCCGAGTTCCACGTAATAATCTTCCGGATAGCGGCGTTCATTTTCGAACGGAATATCGGTCCCCACGCCCAGCGGCACGCCTGCTTTGTGGGCGGCCCGAACCATTTGGATGTGTTGTTCATGGTCCACTGGGAATCTTCTCGACATCGTATAGTAAAATCCGCCTGCGGGGATGCCCGCGGACGGATACCCCGTTGTAATTACGTTATAGAACGCGGTAAGCGTGGGCACCAAGGCAGTTTTATTGCTCACCATGCTATTGATGATGTCCTGATTGAGGTCCAGCGGGTGCTCAATGCTATCAACGCCTACTTCAGCGGCCCATTGGCTAAACTCGCCAAAGGAATCAACAGCCACTGGGATACCATGCAAATGTGCTTCGTTTACCGCCGCGTCAATCTCTTCGCGTGTGTAGGGCGCTGTAAGTTTTATCCAGTCCGCCTGCATTCGGATCTGCTCGCGCACGGCCAGCCGCCAGTCCCAGGGACCATTGGCCACGCGTACTCGATCGTTGTCCGCCAAACTCTTGGGTCTGCCGGTCGCTGTTGACGTAATTTCATCTGCATGGCCGCCGCGGGACGCTATCAACTGTCCACTCCATAAAACACGGGGGCCATCAATGAGATGCCGTTCCACCGCTTCCTTGATGCGAAGCGCGACGTCGTTACTTGTGCCGACATCTCTGACTGCAGTAATTCCAGCATCTAGAAATTGACCCAAAAGCAAGGTGGCACGTATTGCGGCAGCAACATCGGTGTCCCGGTAACGTGAAAAATCTTCGCCACGCTGCTGGGTAAAATGGATGTGGAGGTCAATCAATCCCGGCACAATATAAAGACCGCTGGCGTCAATCTGTTTGTCAACGTGGGCGGGCACTTCGACATTCGGGGATTGGCCAACCGCGACGATCCGATCGCCCCGAACCACAACCACGGCATTCTTTTTCGGGGCGCCTTTCCGGCCATCAATCAGTGTTCCGCCGGTGATAAGCAGCACTTCATCTTTGGAGGTGTCGGCAGGAGGAAGCGGAACCCGACGGGTGTCGTCCGAAGTTCGCCAAGCGATTTCCTGGGCCCGAGCAGCGCTTTGCGCCAGCAAACATGCCATCAATAGAACAGGAGTCATTCCCAGTAGTTTTCTTAACATAATACGAAACCTCAACGGATGGACTTCATCAAACTTCGTGCTCGACTACCATTTGAGTGCACAGCAAGTCGTATTGAATCTGACGGCCAAACAAAAACCTGCAGCAGACTGTCAGAAAAAATACTAGCAGTTTGACATGCACAAATTATCGTGTGACTTTGGTTACATTATGCTAGGGCATTTTTAACGACAAAGCAACCTTCAATATAGCTTTGGAACGCTACTGGAAGTCCGCTTGGAAGGCATGGCCGTCCCGGTCTAAAAAACATTTATCAGTCACGATATCCGTTCGCTAAAACTCCCCTGCGCCTTGGAAAGGCGGTACGTGTCGAATGATCAACGACTGATGACCCCGGTGGATCAAACCTCACTGGAGTCGAACCTCACCTGGATGCATCTGCACCTTTCACGCGCCGGAACTTTTGGACCGAGTCACCGCCGAGTTCCAAGATCAACAAATCTCCCGCCACGTTGGCCTTCGATTCGCGCGCCACCGACCCTTCCTGCACAGAGCCGACGCCGCCCACTGCTTGCATCGACCAATCTACCGACAGGCTCATCGCCCCGCCGTTTCGGTGAAAGGCTCCAGCATGAGCCCGTCCGTCCAGGCCGTCTTCGGTCTTCATCGTGTATATCATTGCGAATCTATCTCCAGAGAAAATCATCATGCCCGAGGCAGGACCGGTCTTGGCAGGGCTCTCATAACTTTCCATCAGCCAGGCTCCACCTAGCTCACCTGCTTCACCCGAGGTAAGCTTTGTAAATTTATGGACGGAGCCACTGGCGTATCTTATTATCAACTGGTTTCCTGTAAGTTCGACTCGACCCTTGGCCAGTATTTCGTTTTTCATCACCTCCGGCGTTCCAGCTACATTCTGAACCCACCATGGAATCGTATAGGTAATTTCGTCGCCCTCAAGGTTGTATCTTCCACCATGACTTCGGCCGGAGCTGCCCTCGTAATCCATTTTGTAGACCGTGGAAAAGTAACCTTTCGCGAAGATGATGATGCCATTTACCGGAATGCTTTCGTTTTCTAGCTGGTAGCTCTCCAAAAGCCACGCTCCTTCGATCGCGTCTGCGAAATTTGTCCGAGCAGCAGCTAACAAAAATAGCGCAACCAGTATCAACCGTATTTTTGACATACTATTTCCTTTCGATTTTATGCAACAATCTGCGGATGTCATTGATTTCATTCGGCGGGGCACCTGTCGCTGGTCATCAAATTACCTACAAATCTGCACCCGTTTTGTTGCATGATTGAGACATTGTTCACGCGCATTGTCAAGCGATTATGGTTCTAAATTAGTGGCATTTGCGAGCGGTGACTCACTCGAATTATATATTTCCATGTGCTAGGATGCGCGATATTTCACATACTTTTTGGAGCTTTTAGGTTAGCTGGCACCGAGAAAGATTTGGTGCTGCTATGCTGAATATTCCTCGAAAACTTTGGGGGGTCATTGGTGACAAATGAATTGAATCGCGCGCGAAGAGTGAAGCTACTGGCGGCGCTGGGATCATTGATAAGCTTCACTTTTTTCTCGACCCAGGCATTTTCATCCGAAAATGTCGGAATCGGTGCAACCACAAATGATACGCGACGCGTTCCTGTCCCACCGCACGATTATTCAAACGACCCAGTTGTCGTTTTGCGCGGCGGCACCTTGATCCTGGGCACCGGATCTCCCCCCATTGAAAACGCCCTGCTAATTTCGCAGGGAGATCGAATTCTGTATGCAGGTTCGTCGGTCGGCCATGAAGTACCTTCCGCGCCGCACACCACGATCGACACATCAGGCCTTTATATTCTGCCGGGTCTTATTGACTTGCATGTACACATGACCTCTCAACGCGGCGATGACGCTGGTCGCTATCGGGATTCTGACGCCGCAGCGGCTATCCGGGGAACCCTGCTACTTCGTCAGCTTGGAGATGCCGGCATAACAACCATCCGTGATACAGGGACTCGAAACGATGTGGCTCTGCGCCTCAAAGAAGCCATCGAGCGCCGCCTGATCTCCGGGCCGCGCATATTGTGGAGTGGACAGCGTATCGTGATCCGATCAGGCCACGGGGATGAGATTGTAGGGGTGGGGAACGGCCGGCCAAAAAGCCTGGAAGTCGGTGATCGGGAGCGACTTGCCAACGGACCCTGGGAATGGCGACTCGCCGTTCGTGAGCAAATCCGCCAACAGGCAGACTGGATCAAGATCACCGCCCCTTACACAAAAGAGGAACTTGAGGCGGGTATAGACGAAGCCCACCTGCACGGTATTCCGGTTGCTGTTGACTCCTTCGGCAAGTTCAGTCGATGGGCTGCTGAAGCATCCATCGACAGCATTGAACATCCATTGGACATGGACCAGGAAACCATTGAAGCAATGGCGAAAAACGGTGTTGGTTTCGTTCCGACCTTGACGACATTCTACAATATGATGGTCGAAGGATATCCTTCGATGAGTATTCCTGCGGGCGGATTCTATCACACCATGGCACGCCGTTTTCCAATCAGCCATGAGCAACATCTCCATGCTGTCAACGCAGCGCGCGTTGCAGGCGTCCGCATTGGCGTCGGCACTGATGTGCCCATTCAGGCTGAGAAGCGCTACCCGCAAAGCTATTATACGGAGCTGGAATTATTGAAGAGTGCCGGCCTGTCCGACGAAGAGGTTCTGGCCTCCGCAACCCGCGTAGGCGCAGAGATTCTGCGGATGGAAGACAAGCTCGGCACCCTTGAGCGAGGCAAGCTGGCGGACATTTTGGTGGTGGGTGCAAACCCGCTGGCTGACATACGGCGTGTTCAAGATGTAAGGCTCGTAATCGCCGGCGGCAAGGTGATACGAAACGAGATAAGCCTGGACGCCGCTGACTGACTTTTTGGCGAAATATGGTTTCTTGGTCAATCACGTGCCGAGCCTCTGTTCGCTCGGCACAGCGGCCGCGGTTTCGATAGCACCTTTTCGTGACAGGTTGTATGATGCAAAATCAGATGATAGTTGTCAGATCAACTAAACTTTGGTCGCTGTCGATATTACGGTAAGATGCACCATTGATCCCGCCTTTCGCTCCCAATCAGAATTCAGGGATAAGAAAATATGAGTAAAGTCAGTCTTGCTCGACACATGGGTTTGCTGGGTTTGGCCTCCACCGGCATATGCTCCATGCTGGGGGCTTCAATCTATGTAGTCCCATTCATGATTCAACGCAATGTGCCAGGTATCGGGCCCTATGTGTTGCCGGCGTTTCTAATTGCTGCTGTGCCCGCAATCTTAGCTGCTCTGGCTTACAGCATTTTGGCATCCGCTATGCCTCGGGCCGGGGGAAGCTACATTTACGCCAGTCGAGGGCTCAACCCTTTTCTTGGCTTTGTCGCCAGCTTCTCTCAGTGGTTTGGGCTTTCGATCGTGATTGGGGTAATCGCCTACGTCATCATCCCTTTCTTCAGGGATATAGCCCAGCAGATGGGGATGACCGGCCTCGCCGAAGTTCTGGATTATGGCTCCGTAAGGGTCATGCTTGCATTGAGCGTGTTATGGATTTTTGTGGTCGTTAACATACTCGGAGTCAAAGTTTATGAGCGAACCCTGGTACCTCTTATGGTGTTGATGTTCGCGCTCGGCGCGATAGTAATCGTGGCTGGATTTTCATTTGACCATCAAGACTTCAAGAACGCCATCGCGAGCGCGAAAGAAATCTCGGACAGGACCGTCGATTTTAATGTCATCACGCTCTTTTCTGCCGCGGCCATTCTCTTTTCAAGTTTCATTGGGTTTGACTCGATAGCACAGGCTGGGGGGGAAGCGCGAAATCCGTCCTCTTCCCTGCCTAAGGCGATTGGCATTGCAGTTCTAACAGTGGGAAGCTTTTATTTTCTGTTTACATCGGCCGTGTACCACGCCATTCCCTGGCAGTTTATCGCCAGCGAGGCAATGAGTCGGGATATCACTGCTGCAGGGATGCTCAGTTATTTACTTCCCTCAGGATGGGCAATTGTTATCGTGCTCGGCGCGGCTATCGCTCTGCTTAATGACTTGCCAGCCATGATACTTTCTGTATCAAGACTGATGTTTGCCTGGGCGGAAGACGGAATATTTCCAAAGCCTCTTGCACGGGTCAGCGCCACGCGCCATACGCCTGTCGTTGCCATTGTTGCCAGCGGAGTTATGGCATCCGTCGGTATTTTGGGGAGTCATTTTGCGGGTGACTTTTTCCTCGGAGTAGACATCATGGTCACCTCCATGCTGGTCAATTTTCTGTTGATGTGCATCACCGTTGTCGCGCTGCCAAAACATAACCCAGATTTATATAGAGAAATAAGAGTGGTTTCCAGTCGTAAAGTGCAGCTCGCACTTTCCTGGACGGGTATTTTCATATTAAGCGCATTTCTTTGTATCCATATTTGGAAAGACCTATCGTCCGATGTACAAGAGTGGTATTTTCATTCCACACCTGTCTGGCTCATTGTAATGACGATCGCGACATTAATTTATACTCGCGAACGGGCGATACTGAACAGAACAGGGATAAATACTCATGAATTTTTCAAAAAGCTTCCACCCGAGTAGTGTCACCGACATTGTTGCGAATGGTTGCTTGGGTAAAGCCTGTCCCAACCTGGGTTTATTTGTGCAAATGTGTGCTGATACAATTGAGGAATACCAATGAAATATAGTGACCATACCAACACATTCGGCAAGGCAACTCGCGTTACCCTGAATTGGATCATATCGCTTGCAGCCGTCACGGCACTCGCAGCTTGCGACAAGCGCGCCGAGTTACCGGTACCCGCGGAGTCTCAAGCCGCAGTCAATAGTTCAGACTTGATACTCCACAATGCGCAAATACTCACCGTGGATAACAAGTTCTCCATCGCCCAGGCCGTAGCGATTAAAGACGGCAGATTTACTGCTGTCGGCACCAACGATGAAATTCTCGCCAAAGTCGGCAAAAGTACCAGGGTAGTTGATTTGCACGGCATGACGGTGATTCCGGGATTTAATGACACGCATAGTCACGCCGTACAGATGGGTCTCAATCTACCAGCAACCATTGATATTTCTTCTGTGGAATCCATAGCCGACATTCAGCAAGTTGTTGCTGAGCGAGTTCAGCAGTCGGATGCCGGCGCATGGATATTCAGCGAGGGAGGCTGGTGGGAATTTATGTTGTCTGATGAGCGTTTGCCCAATCGTCATGACCTTGATCTGGTTTCTCCGGACAATCCAGTGGTGTTGCGCGGCGGCCACTACTTTATCGTAAACAGCCAGGCGCTGAAACAAATCGGCTATGACAAGAACACGCAGGATCCGCCTGGCGGAGAGATCTGGCGCGACGCGGAAGGGGAGCCTACTGGCTTCCTTCTCAGGGCGGCGCATGAGCCGACTCACAAGTACTTTCCTGTTTTAGAACGTGATCAACAACTCGAAGGGATCAGCCAGGCCATTAAGCGTGTCAATAGCTGGGGCATGACCAGTCTGCGTGAGGCCGGCGGAAGCAAGGATCAGGTTCAAATGCTTCGAGAGCTTTATGATCAGGGAAGGCTCACCGTTCGCTTTGATTGGGCATATGACGTTGATCCAAACACACCGCAAACGGAAATCGACGCAGTATTCCAGAGCCTTGGCCCACCAGGCGATCACTGGGGCGATGGAATGTTTCGAGCAGATGGGCTCGCCGAGCTGTTTCTTGATGGTGCTGAGGAGTCCGGCCAGCTGCGCGGAAACTATGCCAACCGAGCCGACTATCACGGCTTGCGCCTGGTACCGCAGGACCAATTGAACATGTTCATGGCAGCTGCAGCAAAGTACGGTTGGCGACCGGGGCCCCATGCTGTCGGTGATGCATCCATAGACCAGGCACTTGAAGCGTTTGAGTATGCAAATTCCCAGCAGTCAATTCTGGAAAAACGGTGGATGATTGATCACGCCATTCTATTGCAGCCCGACCAATATGATCGCGTCAAGCAACTGGGGCTTGTTATCAATGCCCAGCCCAGACATCTCTATATCATTGGCGACAAGTTTATCGAGTTTTGGGGCAGACCTGTCGCCGAAGGATCTTATCGACTAAGGGATTGGCTTGATAACGGCTTGATAGTGGCCCTAGGCGCCGATCGACCCGTTTCCCCCAGATCAACACCGTTGATGCAAATCACCATTGCGGTAACCCGTAAAACTGGATGGGGTGGCGTGCTTGGGGTAGGACAGGAGATTTCGCGGGAGGAGGCCATTCGGGCTGCCACGGCCACGGGAGCATATACCAGCTTTGAGGAAAACGTAAAAGGCACAGTGGAGGCTGGCAAATACGCGGACTTCGTCGTATTGGCTGATGACATACTTACCGTTCCGGCTGACACAATCAAGGATATCAAAGTGGTTGCAACCGTATTGGGTGGCAAGACTGTCTACGGGTCGCTGCCATAGCTGCACGATTTGGCCTATTGCTGGATGCCCCTAGTGACCAGAATTTATTCAACTGTTATGTGTCTTGCGCTTTTGGCTAAGCAAGGACTGAGAATTGACTCAATATTCGGTGAAGGACAAAATCTGCCTTTGTGTATCCAGGGCGACACCGTTTCACTTATCGCCAAGAACTGCTTTAAGGACCAGTAAAAATGACAATACGACGCCTTATGGATCATACGGATCCAGATTTTGATCTATTCGCCTCTCCCTTCTACCTCATCGCTCACGCGGACTTCAAGTATCATGAAGACTTGGACAAAGTGATGGCCAAGCATGGCGTTGACCGCACATTCTATCGCCTGTTGACCGTGTTAAAACAGGAAGGTCCGGCGAATATCAAAGTGGTGTGCAAGCATGCTTTGTTGAAGCGCTCCACTGGGGGCCGAGCGATTGAGCGTATGAAGGAAAAAGGTTGGGTACAAACGACTTTGAATGCCACAGACAGTCGCGTGACGGATGTCGAGTTGACGCCGGCTGCGCTTAAGATCACTTCGGAATTACAAGAAGTGGCGAGCCGACAGCTTCGTCGCGCAATGGACGGGTTAAGCAGCGCCGAAATTCGTCAATTTGACAGTTCATTGCGCCGCATTGTCGGAAATTTGAGTCGATTACAGATCGAATGAACGAACATCGAATCGAACTCCGAGGTGAGCTGAGCTTGAGTTTTTTCGCTTGACTTAGTATTTGTTCATATCACAAAGAGGGTGCATAGACTTTCCCCTCCGTGCGGTCAAATAATAAGCCCAGATTCTTTTGACATAATACGTGAATACGGTTAGAATTTCGGGTGAAAAATGGATAAGGCGAGTCAATCTCGGAGCTTGATTTGTGGGATTTAGTTGATTCTGGAAGCTGTGGAGATAAGAGAAAGGCGCTATCTCAAGCAGTAACAGGATTTTTTCTATCAGGATCAAGCTCAGAACTAAGAATTGAGAGCGAATTCGGATACCAATTGGTCAAAACGGAAAATATCTGGGCATGAAACGACGTGACATACTGAAGTCAGTGAGCTTGGCAGCTCCGGTAATTTTAATTGGGGCCTGCAATACTAAAGTCGAAGAAGCGGCCACAGTCGAAAGCGGCTTGATGATTCCAAGAGTTGGATCCCTCGATATTTCGCAAATCAGAGTAGTTGATACCCATGTACATCCTCCGAGACCCGTGACGTTGTCCGAGTCTTATAAGATGTGGAATTCTTCCTTTGTCGACGCAATGATGCCAACCTACGAATACGAAGGGAAGGCAGCGCTGCGCGAGAAACTAGACAGCACCTTTATGCAGCAAATCTACAACATGCCCAGACAGACCGGGTACAACAACTATATTGCAAGAGTGTATGGCGTCGCCCCGGAGATCGCTGAAATTGATGGTGTCGTACGCGCTGGCATCGATCGCGGTTTCACCAACTATATTACCGAAATTCTTGATCGTGAAAATATCTCTGCCGTTGTCTTTGAGAAAAGAGATCCTACACCAGAGCGCCCTGATGGTCCGATTCCAAATGGCAGGTTCGTGTGGAGTTCTCCGATCGTTGACCTGATTCAACCGCAGTGGGCCACGGAAAGAGGCCTAACTTCCATAGAGGCGGTCAGTACGGCAATTGCTGACCACCTGGTTGCCTGTGTGGCAAATGGTTGTTCCGGTTTTAAGAGCAGTGTCGCTTACTATCGACCGTTGAGCATGAACATGGTTGACAAAGTAACGGCCAACGCTGCGTTACAACTCCTATTGGAAAACCCGCCCACTCAATTTGTAGCGGGCAGGCCAACCATTCCCGATTATCAGGAGACCGAATTAAAAGCGGCATTCCGAAATTATCAGGATTTCCTGTTGCGGCACATATTCATTAAAGCGGGAGAGTTGAACACTCCTGTCATCATACACACCGCTGTTGGACTCCACCCTGCGCTTAGATTCGAATTCAATAATCCCACAGAACTCCATCGCGTTTTTCTGGACGACGACATCAAACGTGTGGAAACAAAGTTTGTGTTAATACACACCGGTTATCCATACCATCATTTTGTCGCTGCGATACTAAGTCAGTTTCCTAACGTTTACACTGATCTGTCATTTTACTCAAAGTTCCCCGGCGTTCTTGAAGAAACTCTTCGTGCATTTCTGGCACTCGCACCTAGTCAGAAAATAATGCACGGCAGCGACTCCAATAATGTGCCGGAGGAAATTGGGTATTGCGCTTGGAATGTAAGACACGTTCTGGCAAAGGTCTTGAGCGATTACCATCAAAATTATGGGTGGACACTGCACGACTGTGAAGTCATGGCCAATAATGTTTTGCATGAAAATGCCGAGCGCGTGTTTGAAATCTGAAGTGTCGACATTGCGTCAGTGAATGGGCTGTTGTCGCCCCGATTTGGCACGGCAAAGCATACAGTCTGAACCTGACCTGGCGCTGGTTTCAGGGTCGTGGATGGTTCAGCGCGCAACGCCTACGGGTATTTGCGAAAGTCTTGTGGTTGCTGTTTCCTTCCTGAGCGCACTGGAAAACTTCTTCTCCGCAATCTACTCAGATATGAATAGACAATAGGCAAGCATCTGCAATGCCGATCAATACACTGGGTGCAGGATTTTTTGCAGTTTATCTGGTTCTAATGCTGGCCATTGGTTGGCTCGCATCCCGCAATCAAAATTCTTCTGAAGACTTTCTGGTGGCCGGTCGAAGTATCGGCCTTGGTGTGCTCATCATTGGAAATGTTGCAGCCATGATTCACGGCGGTGCAATTGTCAGTCATGTGGGGCTCGCGGCTCAGGTTGGCGGTGTGGCGGTGACGACCAGTCTTTCGTATGCACTCGGATTTGCGGTAATACTTATGGTGTACGCAAAGAAACTTCGGAAGTCCGGAGGTATGACACTACCGGATTACCTTGCCTACAGATTTAACAGCCGCGCATTGCGAGGATGGAGCGCAATCATCATAGCCTTTACCAGCGTACTTTATCTGGTCGGCCAAATTAACGTTATGGGATTTATTCTTCAATCCTTGATTGGGCTACCGACGTTTTGGGGGAAATTACTGGGCACTTTTATTTTCGTTGCGTATGTGGCAATGGGCGGATTGCGAGCAGTAATGTGGACCAACATCGCGCAGTTTGTCGTCATGTGGCTGGCATTAATTTGTCTTGTTCCGGTGATCAATCAAGCTATAGGGAGCTGGTCTGAACTACTTGTGTCTGTGGAGCAAAAAGCTCCTGGCTGGACTTCAGTTCAGGGAACGACTTGGGATTGGCGCTTCTTGCTTTCCTGGTATATTCTAGTTTTTGTTGGATATAGCACGCGTATGGAGCTGGTAACCAAGCTATTTGCTGCACGCGACATTCGCGTCGCCCGATGGAGCATTCCTGCAACGGCCTTTCTAATGATTGGTTTCTTGTTGTTTGGAGGGCTCTATTTGGGTGCCGCCGCACGCGTATTGGTTTGGGATCAAATTACAACGCCGGACCAGGCATTTCCGATGCTGGTTGCGCTCCTGGCTGGCCCGTGGATTTCGGCCTTCGTATTTACTGCGGTGGCCAGCGCGACGATGTCTACAACCGACTCCCTATTGCTTATGAGTGGTGCCTCAATATCACACGATTTGATCCGAAAGTGCTTCCATGAGCCATTTGGGATCACTCGATCTGAGTCTTACTACCTACAAATTATTCGATATACCACAGTCATTGTGGGGCTGCTGGCTTTTTTGCTTTCTCTGATGAATTTGGGGCTGATTTGGCAGATAGTTTCTTATGCATTCGCCGTGATGGCGGCGGCTTTCTTCTTCCCTTTGATAGCGGGAATGCTTTCGAAATTGACGTCGGCCAAGGCCGCGTTGTTATCTTCAATCTTCGGAACGGTTGTTACAGTCGTATGGACCGCTTTTACGATCACAAAAGCAGACTGGGCTCTGGTGACGCATCCGGTCATGCCCGGAATCCTCACTTCGGGAATTGTACTGGCAGCCGTTCAGTATTTTTCCGTGCGCAACAACGCACGGCCGCTGGAAAAAATTCTCGGGAGTCAGTCATGATACTGGGATTACCTTGGCTCAGCTTTGTGATGCTGTTTGTGTTGCCGACGATAGTTATCGTAGCAATGATGGTTTATTGCTGGAAGACGCGCAATGAATAGGGCTCTCGTTGTGCAAGTTCTGTCCAGGATGGTATTTAATGAATCCACCGGGGCGGAAGAAATCAACAGTAGACGGTGCGGCCATCCAATGACTTCGCGCTACAGCTCCCCACCATGATTCGACTGGTAACAGAGTAGACCTGTCTTGGTTAATCAACGTCATGTTGATTAACCATCTCATCAATTTCCTAAACGATCCTTCCTGAAAATTCAATTGACTTCTGGAATGGTTTGAACTGTATTAATAGTCGACAAGCCGCCAAGCATGAAAAAAGAAAACGAAGGAATAACCCAATACCGCTATTGCCTAGCCGCTACTTGCTTCGGCATCCAGGCCGTCGGAGTTGGTACCCACATTTCATTCGGCGTTTTTTTCAGTCCGCTGATGAATGAATTCGGCTGGTCAAGGGCTACTATCTCCGGGGCCGCGTCAGTAGCGATTCTGTGCATGGGAATTATGGGAATATTCGTAGGCAGAATGAATGACAGAATTGGCCCCAAAGTCATGATGACGGTTACCGGGCTCATTTTTGGCGCAGGCCTATTTCTCATGTCTCGCCTGGAGGAGGTTTGGCAATTGTATGTGTTCTATGGAGTCATCATCGGTACGGGGTTGAGCTCTGTCGACGTAATTGCACTTAGTACCATTGTGAGGTGGTTTGGCCGGCGAAGAGGGCTGATGACCGGAATCGTCAAGATCGGGACCGATGTGGGGACATTTACGATCCCGATCATGGTAAGCCTATTGATTACCGCTTTCGGCTGGAGACAGGCCTATGCCATTGTGGCGGTTGCAGTCAGCCTTACACTCATATTCATTGCTCAAGTGCTGCGCCGGGACCCCTCGCAGTTGAAATCGAGCCATGCTTCTGGGCTAAAGCGCAAAACGGAAAATTCAAGCTCCACCAACGAAGGGCTATCCGCCCACGAGGCTGTTCGAACAGGCCGCTTCTGGATTATCTGCGCAATCAATTTAGCCACAGCATTCTCCGTCTTCACCATCATGGTCCATATTGTCCCATATGCGCAGGATTTGAAAGTATCCGCAGCCAAAGCAGCCAGTGTTCTTGCAACCATCGCCGGGGTGAGCATGGCCGGTCGAATTATCGTTGGAAGCGCAATTGACCGGGTCGGCAGCAAAAGGGCCATGACCATCAGCTTAATCCTGCTAATCACGGCAATTCTGTGGCTGCAGATGGTTGATAGATTTTGGATGCTCTACGTTTTTGCCACAATATATGGCCTCGCTCACGGCTCCTTTTTCACAGTCATCTCCCCCATAGTTGCTGAGTTTTTCGGCGTGAAAGCACATGGTGCACTTTTTGGAATTATTGCCTTTTTCGGCACGATTGGGGGGGCCGCAGGACCTCTTATAGCTGGATACGTTTATGACAACAGCGGTGGTTATAAACCGGCCCTTTGGATATGTAGTTGCATAAGTGTACTCGGGCTGATATTGGTATTGGTACTAAAACCGACTGAAGCGGGAAAGGCGGTATAGAAAAAACCCCGCATTTCAGGACGCAATTACACTTCGCCGTGCCCAGACGCAAATCGAGTTAAAACTGGTTGGGTGGAGCCATATGTACCGTTATTCACTTGACATATCATATGAATCGTACTGTAATAACTGAAAAAATAATATTAAACGGTAAATGAGAGAGGTTCCGTCACAGGTGTTCGCTATGGGACAATCTGACCTTTCGGGCCGGTATCAACAACGTATTGACAAGGATCCGCCGTTGACAACCGAGACGATTGCTTCGGCCAACGGATTGGGGAATACCTATGGAGGTTTTCACGATAACCTCGGTCGGCTTTTGTTTCTAAACGTTTCGATGGAATTTTAATCGCTCGAATTGAAAATCATGCCCAATAAAGTGTTCGACCAACAGGGCAAGGTTCGTCTTTGCCCTGCGAGTCGGGGCGAATATGGATAGCGCTTCGCTCTTTCTGCTTGTGTTGAAATATACACTCAGCACAATTTCAAATCTTGGCCTCGAAAGGATACCGATTATGTACATTTTAAATGGGCTAGAGCTCGCCCCCCATTCACATGACACAGCTTACTTCCCTAGCCTGGTCAAGTTAGAACAAACGGAAACGTCAGCAAGGCGGCGCGGAACCAACACAAACACATTTGCGGCGCTACCGCTGCTTGCTCTTCTGACTCTATTCAATTGCGATAAAGATCTTTCGGCTGCAGAACGGCCCGAGCACTTTGGGCCTCAAAAGCCACCCTACCTCGTTGAGAGTCCGATCGCCATTACCGGTGGAACACTGATCGACGCCACTGGGGCAGCGCCCCGCACCGGTCAGACTGTACTGATCGACAAGGGACGAATCAAGGCAGTAGGGCCTTCGGAAACAATCGTGATACCTTCAAATGCAAGGCGCTTCGATGCAAGCGGGATGACGGTTATGCCTGGTCTGATCGCTTCAAATCAACACATCCAACTCAATCCGCTATATCCTGCTCCTGTCGCAGATTTGCCATTCAACGATTTGGTCGCCCGTTGGGAAGCCAATTTCGCCGATATGCCGCGCAAGGCTTATAACTATCTGATGCAGGGCGTGACCACAATGCGTCAGACGAGTGGTCCTCGCGGGAGAATACTGCCCGTAAAGCGAAAGATTGACGCGGGCGAACTAGCCGGTCCGCGTATCATGCTGGGAGGCGCACTACTCATAAGCCCTCAAAGGTTTGATGCGCATATCAGAAAGAGCCGAACTCCGGTTGAATCCGTTGCATGGTTGCGTAATGACTTTGCCTGGTTTGTACTTGATGATATTGAGAACGACCTAAATGAACTGACTGGAGCTGACTTTAATTATTGGAAAATCTCACTCGGCGACGAGCCGTTTGATGGTAAAAACGATTTTACCGATGAACAGGTTCACCGAATTATTGAAAAGGCCAGGGCAGCAGGCAAGTTCGTCGACATCCACTCACAATCTTCCCCCGAGGGTTATGCCCGACTATTAAAGTTTGATTTTGACACTTTAGAGCACCCGTTCACCACAGACTTTCTGCAGGACGAAAAGACCATTGCGGGCTTTGCACGCAAGGGGATCATTGTTGATACCTTGTTGCGCATGCGCGTCGCCGGGGCAGAAGCAGCAAGTGATCCGAATCGCTTTACCGAATCCAGATATTTCATGTCAATGTCCCCCGATGAATTTGCCTTGCTCATGAGGTATCGCGACAAAATGCTTTTCAACTTGCAGAACCCGACTCAAGGTGGTCTCTCAATTTACGACAAACTCGCTACAGAATCTGACGCCTTTGGTATGGCTGGACCATCCTACGAAGACCAGCAGAAAGGCCGGGAAATGGCGAGGGAAAATATGCGGCGATTTATCAAAGCCAAAGTAAAGTTTTCGATGGGTACTGATGCGCCGACATTTTTGAATTTTCAGCAAGAAGACCCAAACGCCACTGAACTGGCCTACATGGTCGAGCTGGGGATGTCGCCAATGGATGCGCTAATTGCGGGAACTCGAAATGGCGCCGAAGCAATTGGGATGCTAAGCGATCTCGGGACTATAGAGGCCGGAAAAATCGCAGACATCATTGTCGTGGCGGGTGATCCTTTGATCTCCATGGAGGCGATGAAGCGCGTTGCGGTGGTCATTAAAGACGGCATAAGATACAAGTAGTACGCCATTTTCGAGGCTGTTTGAAAGGCGCAGGTTTGGCCGAGCCAATGCTCATCTGCCCGGGCATCTGGACTCTTTAGTAGATCGGTGGCCGGAAAAGGCATCGCTCAGATTAAGTGGAATCTGCAATCTGAAAGACGTGTTGAATAATCTTGGTTGAACATTCGACCGGTTCATACGCTTGGTGGCGTCTGATCCGTAGAACCCCTGTTTTTCCCGTAACCCGGAGGGCATGATTATGAGTACTGTTGGCAAGAAGTTTCTTGCACTCGCTTTGAGTATCGCAATTTGCCCGTTACTGCTGGGTCAAGCGAATGCACAGTCCGACCAACTTCCAGAGTTTCTGGGGCCACAGGAGCCACCATTTATTCCCAGCCATCCGATTGCGCTGGTCGGAGGGCTTTTGATTGATGCTACCGGTGCGCCACCCAAGTTGGGATACACGGTCATCATCGAAGGTGAAAAGATCACAAAAGTTGGCCGCTCGGAAGATGTAACCATTCCCCGCGGGGCCCAGGTAATTGATACTGAAGGCATGACGATCATGCCGGGAATAATCAATTCCAATCAGCATATTCAACTTAACCCGCTATACCCGGCGCCCACAGCTGATCTCAGTCTGGAGGAACTTCGTGGGCGTTGGGAGGAAACATTTGCACGAATGCCGAGCCGGGCATACGTATACCTGATGCAAGGTATTACGAGCATGCGCCATACCAGCGGGCCGGCAAAGCGCATTCTTCCCGTCAAGCAACGCATCGACGCAGGTGAGATTGCCGGCCCGCGCATTTTTCTAGGTGGCGCACTTTTTATGAGTGAAGCGCACTTTCAGCATTACCTGAAAAAGAACAACACGCCAAAAGCAGCAGTGAATTGGTTGCGAGACGAATTCGCCTACAATGTGATTGCGGATGTTGAGAAAGGCACCGAACCATATGTGGGCCCTGAATATAACTTCTGGAAATTGGTTATGTCCGAAGAAGAGTTCGATGGCAAGAACGATTTTTCAGATGAGGAATTGCGCTATATTATTGATAAGGCACATAAACTCGGAAAAATTGTCGACGTACATGCGGGTGGGCATAACGCAGGCTTGCGCCGCATGATGGCATTCGACGTGGACACACTCGAGCATCCTTTCTATGGACATACCCTCATAGAGGATGACATTATTCGTACCTATGTGGACAATGGCGTGATAATCGACACCTTACTCCGGGTTATGGTTGCTGGCGCAGAGCATGCTGAAGATCCACAGCGCTTCAACGAATCACTTTACATTATGTCCATGGAGCCGAAAGAGTATCGCTTGCTCATGCGCTACCGCGAAAAAATGCTTTATAACAAAAGGCATCCCGACCGTTCGGGCCTTCCCATTTACAAAAGTGATGGGGCAACATTGGGCGGAATTAAGGATGAAGGGGATATATTCGGTGTGACTGGGCCCTCTTACAACCAAATGCAGGCCCAGCGAGCAACGTCACATGAGAATATGCGGCGCTTCATTCGCGCGGGTGCAAAGTTCTCACTTGGCACGGACACGACGGCATTCCTGAATTTTCAGCAGGACGACCCCAATGCGATCGAGTATCGCTATATGGTGGATGAGGGCATGGACCCAATGGATGCCATCATCGCCGCTACCCGAAACGGCGCCGAGGCTCTGGGACTGGAAGACCAGTTGGGCACTATTGAAGAGGGAAAACTTGCGGATGTAATTGTTGTTGCCGGGAATCCGCTTGCTGACCTTGATGCCTTGAAGCAAGTGTATGCCGTCATAAAGGGAGGTGTTCGCTATAAATAGTGCGCCCTGCCATTCGAGAAGCCGGAAATAACTTCCGTGTCATTGTCACAGAAGCTACTTCCGTATATCTAAAGCAATCCTGAAAGCCTGCGGTTAGAACTTATACGAAACGCTCGCGCCATATGTGCGCGGAGCTCCGTAAAGTATTCCTGCAGGAAGAAAGGTGGATCCAGGACCAAAAGCTTCCGTGCGATAAAGTTTGTCGGCAATGTTCTGGACCCAAAGGTAGGCTTCCCATTGCCCAGACAATGCCGCACCGAAAAGTGCATTCACGATTCCGTACGAATTCTGTTGGGAACCAGGACGATTGGGAAGTTGAAATTGCACCTTGCTGTTGTAATTGAAATCAACCTGCGCAAAGGGCGTGAAAGGCCCAAAGGACTTAGGTGAATCATATCGCGCCAGGCCCGTCATGGAAAAATCTGGCGATCTCGCTGTGCGGTCACCGTCATAATCGCCTGAGATGATTTCCGACTTCATGACATTTACACCCAGACGAAACATCCATTGGGCATTCGGCACAAATACAATCTCTGACTCTACACCGTTTACTTTGACATCACCTGCGTTGGTTAACACGATCAAACGTATGCCCGCCCGATCAATACCTGCGCTGGCCTGGAAATTCTCAAAGTCGTAATAGTACAAAGCGGTATTCCATTGAAGTTTGCCATTGAACACAGTTGACTTAAATCCCACTTCATAGGCGGTAATTGTCTCCTCGTCGAACGGAATCAGTTGATTTGCGCTAAACGCTATCGAGGCAGGGAAACCTTGTCCGCGGAAACCCGTCGCAATACTGCCATAAACAAGCCAATCGTCGCTCGGTCGATAATTGATGCCGGTCTTCCAGGTTAATTTACTACCGTCCACTTCGTTTGAGTAACTCGGAAAAATTACCAGACCATAGCCTACTGTCTCTCCAAACGCGTCAAAAGCTCTATCTTCGGACGTGTAACGCAAGCCACCGATCAATTGCCACTGCTCGCTCAGATCCCACTCGATCTGGCCAAAGCCCGCAAACGTCTCTGTTTCCTGGTTGAAACCCCAAAGAAGTACCTCGGAAAATAGATGGTGTTCGCTCAAGTCAGCAATAAGGACATCGTTCACATCTTCGTTCGAAAAGTAACCGCCAACTTGCCAATTAAAACTACCCCAGGAATCATCAGACGCGATGCGTACCTCCTGCGTCACGACATCGATGTCCTGTGCCGATGAGCCACCAATGGTTTTGAATGGACCACCTTGCTGCCCAATTCCTGTCGTTCTTTCAAACGTCCTGTAACCTGTTACCGAGGTTACCACTACCCGATCCAGGCTCCAGTTAATCAGATTCGTTATTCCCGTGGCCTCAGCATCTATATCGTTATCAATGCCAAAGTCCTTTATAGAAGTGCGTGGCCCCGTATTTTGATCTGATACGATGACAAATGTACCGCGATTGTTCGGATCCTGAACGGTAAAATTTCGCCCACCCAAAGTAACTGGAATCAGTGTCGCAGTGCTGGAGTCATAGGCAAATGAAGCGCAGTTCGCTTCATCTCTGACACCTGTCAGCGGAAATGAACACAATGCGCGCGGATTGGATCTGAGGGCGTTTCCAAAATGCTCCATAGCAATGACTTGGGAGTTGTTCCAACCGGCATCAAAGGTAGTCAATACTTCCACATTTGAAGTGGGCTCCCAAAGGGCCGAGACTCTGATGGCTTGCCTTTCAACATCGCCATTGCGGCGTTTGATCGCGCTACGGCTGTTCACAAAAAAGCCTGTTGTATCTAACGTCTGCCATCCGTCTTCGAGAGCCACTACGCCGGCAAAGCGCAATTTGAATGTCTCACTCAAGGGCACGTCAACCGCACCTTCAAGGTTGGTTATATTGCGATTTCCATAAGAAGCATTGAAGTAGCCCCCCCATTCAGAACCCGGTGCCTGTGGTACAAAATTGATGGCGCCACCAGTAGTATTTCTACCATATAACGTTCCCTGGGGGCCTTTAAGCACCTCGACACGCTCCAGATCAAACAAGGCATGGCCCACCATTGCGTTGTAGGGCACGGATACGCCGCCAACGTAAAGTGAGGTTGCCGGATTCTGATTGCTGGTTCCGGCGTTGGTACCAACGCCGCGCAGAGTAAACTCAGGGTCCGTCTGATTTAACGGGCTTTCATTCATAAACAAACCGGTAGTGACACGTGACAAGTCTTTTGCCGTTTGCACTCGCAACAGCGCCAATTCGTCGCCGCTGAACGCCTGAATTGAAATGCCTACTTCTTGGACATTCTGTTCGCGATGCTGTGCGGTTACCACCACTTCTTCGATCACTTGTTCGATAGCTGCCTCGTCACCTTCTTCATTCTGAGCATAAACTTGCCCGTGCTGAGTCGTCGAAAGAACAGCCATTAGTAACACAGCACAACCGCGTGTAATAGGTTTGCCGTTGTATTGACCTTGCACAGGGGGCTTTTGTTTGTAGTTGTATGACACAGCTATAACCTCCGTTGAGTTTTTATGTGAAGTAGAAGGTATCTACTTATTCATGTGATTTTGGGTGGACTCACAATACAATAAGTTGTATATTGCCGCAACAATAATGTTTTAGCGCGAGACCGGGACCAAAGTGAATCTGACTCGATATTGGCGCCACTACCAGCGCCTTGAACAATACTTTTGGATTTTCTGCATTAAGTACGGCCAACTCGGCCAGCTGATACTCACATACCATGACTTCCATGCCAGCCCCGGACCAACACTATCCCAGCATTGAAGGGATTGGCGACAGCTTGCCCTGGTATTAGCACAAAGATCGTCCATGCATCACGACTGGGATTAGGACTTAACATGCGTACAGGACTTGGCAGTAGAAAATTATCCGGAAAGCGTTGGTTTAGGGGCGGTCTCTTCGGGCTCGCGTTGATCAGTGGCTGCCTTAGCCCACTCGCGTCCGCTCGAGAACTGAGCATTGAGAGGATCACGTCCGCTCCATATCTCGGTGGGGTGCCTCCTACCGACCCGACATGGTCTCGCGACGGTCAGCAACTGGCATTTTTGTGGAACGACCAAGCGACTCAGGGCCGGGACGTCTGGCTTGTTGGCGCCGATGGCAGCAACCTGAAAAAGCTCAGCGATTTTGTCAGCAGGAATGACGCCGGGCCTGCTTCCGTTTCCGATCTGGCCTGGGGGTCAGGAGACAGCGCCTTGATCTTCGCGGCGGGAAATGAGCTCTACCAGATCGAACCGCTGGGAGGTACTCCTGAAAGGATTCTTTCGGGTGCATCACCTGCCTCCGCGCTGGCTTTATCACCAGATGGACGATTTCTCTCTTTCCTGCGAGAGGGTGACCTCTGGCTTTTGGACCAGACCTCGGGTTCGCTAACACAAGCCACAAAGATCGCCGAGCCCAAAATTGGCAACTCTCCATTAAATACCTGCTGCGGGCCTGGATTTTCAAGACCTGATGTCGAAATCAGCCGATACTCCTGGTCGCCAGACAGCAAATATCTGGCCTTGTCTATCGACGATCGAAGCGGGGTTCGCCGGATACTGATTCCCAACTACCTGGGAGAAGAAACCCGCGCTGAACCCTTGCGGCGCGACTATCCTGGGGACAACGATCATGTTCGCGATCTGGCCCTTTATTCAGTAAGTGAGGGTCGGGTTTGGAGACTCGATTTGCCGGACAACACCGATCGTGATGTGGCCAGTTTCACCTGGTCACCGAACGGAGACCGGTTGCTGATAGATCAATGTCCGCAGAGCGCTAAGCACCGCTGGATCTATGTCGTTGACCGCGAAGAGAGAAAGCTCCAGCAAGTCTGGCACGACTATCGGGCGACGCGAACAAGTCAGGCCTGGAATTCGCTGTGGCAAAGCGATGGTCGAGGCATCGTGTTTATCTCTGACAAGGATGGACGTCATCACCTCTACGCGCTCCGCCTGGGCGATTCAAAGGCCAGCCAATTAACCGAGGGCGAATGGAGCGTTGTGAATGAATCTGGTGCCGCCTGGATGTCCAGATATGAAGGACAGATCTTTTTCGTATCAACGCAGAAAAGCCTGTACGAACGGCAGGTATACAAGATCCCTGAACGGGGAGGCACCCCGAAGGCCATCACCGATCTTGAGGGGATTCATCATCCGACCTTATCACCTGACGGGACACACCTGGCTTTACTTCATTCCAATGACACGACTCCAACCGAGCTATATATCGCCGGGACAATTCAAACACAATCAGAACAGCGCATCACCCATTCACCGCCGCCCGAATTCGACGATTATGATTGGATCGAACCTCGGTACGTAACGTTTAAAAGCCATATTGATGGTGCGACCCTGCACGGAAAAATTCTCGAACCCCGCAATATTGATCCATACAGGAAATATCCCGTGATCCTCGGTCCGGTCTATCCCAATACGGCGAGGAAGCGCTGGGGAGACAGGCAGGAATGGCGAGGTCTCAATAACTTGATTCAACAATACATGGTGCTGGAAGGGGGATATATTGTCTTTCAGGTTGATACGCGCGGTAGTTACGGTCACGGTAATGCACTTCGGGATCAGCTGATTCGTGATTATGGCGGCATCGATATCGAAGACCTCTACAGTGGCGTCCAGTACTTGACTACCCTCCCTTATGTGGACGGGAACCACGTCGGTCTTTGGGGAACCAGTTATGGTGGTCTGATGACAGCCATGAGCCTGTTCAAGAAACCCGGAGTCTACAAGGCCGGCGTCGCATCCTCACCAGCAACCAATGTTCGGCATGCCCTGACCGGGCAAGTGAATGTCGCAGGGCGACCCAACACACTTCCCGAGATTTATGACAGTACGTCTGCCTACACCTACGCGGAAAATCTGCAAGATCACCTGATGCTGATGCACGGTATGCAAGACAGTATTGTCCTTTTCAAAGATTCTGTTGAGCTGGCCGAAAAACTCATGCGAGCGGGCAAGGATTTCGATTTGGTTGTGCTGCCAGCGGCTGTTCACGAATGGTCTGTAAATGACTATGTCGCACGTTACGGCTTGACAAAAGTCGTCGAACATTTCGATAAATATTTGAAGGAAGAGTGATCAGGAGTCTCGCTTCCCCGGGCGATTGCGCCATGCATCGCCCTACCTATCGCTTCCTTCGCCTGCATTTCGTGCTCTCCTGCCTACGGCCTACGGCAGCACGCCGAATCTAGGCAGGGGAAGCGACTTTGCACAAGGTGGAAATTGCCCCAAAAACCGAAGCGCGTGAGAGCGACTTCAAGGACGACAGGGCTTCAGTCGCTCTTTCCTAGACTGCTGCAAAGGTCTAACTGCCTTTCGCAGTGCCGCCCTCTGCTGCTTAGAAATCAGTACCGACCTTTCTGGTCTAACAAGCGCCGCGAAATGCAGGTGGCCGGATCCGCAAATTATCCATTGGTCAACAATCAAGACCGCTGCAACATGTCCTTTGGCGCTATATTCCAAACAGACAATTCAACTTCCACCCCATTGGGATCTATGGCTGAAATGCTGTCCAGAATTTCGTGCGAAATGCTTTTGTACTTAATGCCCCTTTCTTCTGCACGGCTCTTGAAACCCTGGTATTGCTCTTTGTTGATATTCAGCGCGAAGTGGTTCACGCCGCCAATTCCCGCCTTAACAGCTTGAGTGACATTGTGGACCCGCAAAAAGGCCAGAAATTCGTCTCTTCCCAAATCGAAAAAGACCATCGTGGACTTTGGGTCACCATCCAAAGGCCTTACTCGCAACAGCTTCAATCCGACCACCTGTGTATAGAAATCAATTGTCGCATCAAGATCATCGGCAAAAAAGGCCAGGTGGTTGATTCCTGAGGCCTGTGTGTCTATTCCAGAATATCGCTCGTCCGATACATATTTTTGTATCAGGTATTCTCGTTCTTTCTCCGCGTTCCTTACTGCTTCATTCATAGTACTCTCCATTGAAGAAATTGAATCATGAGCCAAACTCTGGCGCACTGAATCTGGAATTTGCGCTCAGCCCAAAGATGCTTTTAGACGTTGCATGCCCTGTGCCAATCGTTCGTACTTTTCGGAGCCAAAGCAGACTCGCAAATGCCCTTCACCTTGTCGCCCGTAAAAGGCCCCGGACTCCACAGCGACGTGGGCTGATTGCAGAATTTTCAGAGCCAATTCATCCGAGCCAATACCCAATCCACTGATGTCGGGAAAAGCATATATCGTGCCTTGCGGTACGTTACAAGTTATTCCCTTAATCGAATTTAGTGTTTCCACCACCAAGTCTCGTCGTTCACAATCCTCTGCAACCATAGCCCGCACACAGTCCTGTGGCCCCGTGACGGCCACCAGCGCGCCTTCCTGGGCAAATACGCACGGGTGCGTGGTTGTATTCATGGTCACCTGGCGCATAACCGAAATCATATGCTCAGGTGCGGCGGCATAACCGATGCGCCACCCATCCATTGCGTATGCCTTTGTGAACGCATTAACGGTGATTGTTCGTTCTTTCATACCGGGCAAGCTGGCAAAACTGATATGTGTGCAATCATCAAAAATGATGTATTCATACACTTCATCCGACAACACCAAAAGGTCGTGGTGTTCAGCCAATTGGGCGATTTGCTCCAGCTCTTCTCTGGTGTAGACCGTGCCAACGGGATTTGCGGGATTGATCAATACAATCATCCGCGTCGTTGCTGTGATGGCGTCCTCAAGGCGATTCGCATCGAGTCGATACATGCCTTTGATCATCGACAAGGGCACCTGTACCACTGTGCCGCCAGCGAGTCTGATTTTCGAGTTGTGCTGTGGGTAAAACGGGTCCAGTACTATGACTTCATCACCCTCATCCAAGGCTGACATAAACGCAGCATACGATGCCTGGGTAACCCCATTGGTGATCAATATTTCACTTGCTTCATAATTTACATTGCGCTCCTCGCAGTATCTCGTTGCCAAGGCTTCACGCAGTGGAGCAAGGCCCTGTAAATCACCATAGTGAACAATGCCATTATCCAGAGCTGTTTTGGCGGCCTCTCGGATATGTGCCGGTGTGACGCTTGAGGGTCGTCCTACTTCCAAATGTATGACGTCTATTCCTGCGCTCTGAAGGGTTGCTGCGGTCTCGTACATACCATAGCCTTTCCCTGCCTGGCTTTTCATTCTTGAAGCGGGCCATTTCATAATAAGCCTCTGTGTTACATGGTGAAAAAAGTGTAAGGACAGTTAGCCATCAAGGAATTTGCTGATATTAACCGTTGCTTGCGCGTGACAACGGGTACATTCCGTTAATGCTCAATATGATAGTTTAAATCATGCGAATGTGGTTACATTACGATATCTGATTTCAAGTTTCAAGTCATTCAAAAGTGAATGCCCACGTTTCTTGTTCGATCCGATATCCCTGCGAATTTAGGCGGCAGAAAAATTTGGAGCTCAAAATCTGAACAGTATGATTGGACTTGAAAATGCGATTGGGTGAAGCTCAGATGATGGGGCTTGCGCCAGAATTGGTTTCGCATCTGACGGCGAAGGATCTGTGCCGGAGAATCAGGTCCGCAATGGCCAGTCACGGCCGACACAAATCTCGTTTGGGCGCAGCCTCACAAGATTCCCTCGACACCCGCAGGGGTACAGCGCAACGAATACTCAGAATACCTGAGTTTTCCCGTGTATTGGTTCGGGCAACTCAAAAATCCACTACGTTGCAACAAACACTGTCATAT